>Ga0208373_1000050_pt1 | contig 245329 bp, 233 predicted proteins | sample RifOxyC2_FD_184036 | JGI IMG/M metagenome (GOLD analysis project Ga0208373, IMG submission 184036) | Soil microbial communities from Rifle, Colorado - Rifle Oxygen_injection C2 (SPAdes) | ecosystem: Environmental > Terrestrial > Deep subsurface > Rock core/Sediment | place: Rifle, Colorado...
TAATAACGGAAGAAACAAAAAAAGAAATGAAAAAGATACTCACAGAAATACAATCCGGCGTGTTCGCAAAGGAATGGCTGCTTGAATGCAAGGCAAACAAGCCTGTATTTAACGCTCTCACCAGAAAAGGCGAAGAGCACTCAATAGAAGAAGTAGGCGCAAAACTCAGAGCCATGATGCCGTGGCTCAAAAAAGGCAAACTCGTAGATAAGTCAAAGGCATAAAGACAGTGACAAGTGTCTGTAAAATATTCCTTATCTGACACTGACACAAATCACTGACACTTTAAGAGAGAAATGATGAAACTCGCATCTGAGGGTTATCCTTATATAATAATTTTTGCCGCCACAACAATTGTTGCTTTATTATTAGGTGGAAAATGGATGGTAATGGTGTCATTCGTTATCACCGTTTTCATGGTTTACTTCTTCAGGGATCCTGAAAGGGAAATCCCGGAAGGAGAAGGGCTTTTTGTATCTCCGGCAGACGGCAGGATAATCTTAATAAAAGATGTCTTTGAGAAAGAACACCTGAAGGCTGCTGTAATAGAAATAAGCATTTTCATGTCGCCATTCAATGTGCATGTAAACCGCGCGCCTTGTGACGGAAAAATTAAAGGCATACGGCACAATAAGGGAAAATTCATAGCTGCATATAAAGACGAGGCCTCATTCAAAAATGAAAATATTGAGATGACGCTTGAGACAAAATACGGTGATATGCTTGTCCGTCAGGTTGCAGGCTATGTTGCAAGAAGGGCAGTATGCAGGGCAAATACCGGCGACAGCCTAAAACGCGGGGAGAGATACGGCATCATCAAATTCAGTTCAAGGCTTGACGTGTATATCCCAAAAGACACCGCCGTTAAGGTAAAATTAGGTGATAGGGTAAAGGCAGGAGAAACTGTGATAGGAGTTATTGGATGAGAAAAGGAATCTACATACTTCCGAACAGCCTGACAATGTGCGGGATGTTTGCAGGGTTTTATTCAATACTTGCAGCCCTTAAAGGAGACTATATCTCTGCTTCATGGGCCATAATGATAGCTGTTGTCTTTGACGGCCTTGACGGCTGGATTGCACGCCTCACAAACAGCACTACAAGGTTCGGAATAGAACTTGATTCTTTGTCGGACCTTGTAGCATTCGGAGTTGCGCCTGCCGTGATACTTTACAAATGGTCGCTCATGTGGTTCGGAAGAATAGGATGGGCGGCAGCATTTCTTTTTGTGGCCTGCGGCGCATTGCGGCTTGCAAGATATAACGTCCAGATGGGTTCTACAGAAAAAAAATCTTTTACGGGCATGCCCATTCCGGCAGCGGCGTCTATTGTTGCGGCAACTGTTATTTTCTATAAGGAAATGAACTGGTCCAGTCCAAAAAGCGCGTTCATACTATTTCTTGCCTTCGTGCTTTCAATACTCATGGTCAGCACGCTAAAATTTCATGGCGCAAAGGAGCTTGAATTTAAAAAGAGAAAACCTTTCTGGATACTCGTTGCCATTGCTGTGGTCTTTGCCATTATGATTATGCATATAGAGATAGCGTTATTTGTTTTTGCAATGATATATCTGACTGCAGGCATAATAGAAAACTCATACATTTATTATAAGAAGTTTAAAAACTTACCCCGAGCCGCTCAGGGGGGAAAACAATGAGGGCCGTAAGAATATTTGACACAACCCTTCGCGACGGCGAGCAGTCACCCGGCGCCTCAATGAATGTTGATGAAAAGATACAGATTGCAAAACAGCTTGCGCGCCTCGGAGTTGACGTCATAGAGGCAGGCTTTGCTATAAGCTCGCAGGGAGACTTTGATGCGATAAAGAGAATCGGAGATGAGGTTGAAGGGCCAGTGATATGCAGCCTTGCACGGGCAAAAGAGGAAGACATAAAAAGGGCATGGGAGGCAGTAAGGAATGCCCGCAAAAAGAGAATTCATACATTTCATTCTACCTCGGACATACACCTTAAATACCAGTTCAAAGTAAGCCGTGAAGAGGCATTAAAGAGGTCTGTTGAAATGGTAAAGCTTGCGCGGAGTTTCGTTGATGATGTTGAATTTTCGCCTATGGATGCCACAAGGACTGATGTGGGTTATCTTCTTGAGGTAGTTGATGCTGTTGTAGATGCAGGCGCGGGAACAGTGAACATCCCTGATACCGTAGGATATGCGATGCCTGATGAATTCGGGAAAATGATAAAGGCGATAAAAGAGAGGATAGGCGGCAGGGCTGTAATATCCGTCCATTGCCACAACGACCTCGGGCTTGCTGTTGCGAACTCCCTTTCCGCGATAAGCAACGGCGCAGGACAGGTTGAATGCACAATCAATGGCATCGGAGAGCGTGCCGGAAACTGTTCCATGGAAGAGGTTGTAATGTCACTAAGGACACGCAGGGACTTTTTTGATGCAGACACGAATATAAATACCGAAGAGATAATCCGCTCCAGCAGGCTTGTGACAAAGATAACAGGCATACCTGTTCAGCCGAATAAGGCAATAGTAGGAGCAAATGCCTTTGCCCATGAGTCAGGGATACATCAGGACGGGCTTCTCAAAGAGAAAACAACATACGAGATAATGAGGCCTGAGAGCATTGGGCTTCAGAGCACAAAACTCGTTCTCGGCAAACACTCGGGAAGACATGCGTTTAAAGCAAGATTAAAAGAACTCGGTTATGACCTGACGCCTGAAGAAATAGAAAGCGCCTTTGTAAAACTAAAGCATCTTGCTGACCAGAAAAAACATATCTTTGATGAAGATATAGAGACCCTTGTATCAGAAGAGGTATCAAAGACGCCTGAAATATATCAGCTTGCCGGGCTTTCCGTTTCAAGCGGGATGAAAAAAGAGCCGAAGGCGGCAATCAGGATGAAGGTAAAAGGCAAGGTTGTAAGGAAAACAGCGACAGGCGATGGCCCTGTTGATGCAACATATAAAGCTATTGCCTCAATTACAAAGACAAAAAGCAAGCTCCTGAAATTTGAGGTAAAAGGCATTACCGGCGGGACTGATGCGCTTGGAGAGGTTATGGTATCGCTCGAAGAAAATGGAAAGAACGCACGGGGCAACGGCGCTGACACGGATATCATAGTAGCGGCGGCAAAGGCTTACATCAACGCTTTAAATAAACTGGCAGCGAGGAAAAAGTAAAAGATGACTATTACAGAAAAGCTATTTGCGGCACACGCAGGAAAGAAAAAAGTTGAACCCGGTGAACTGATTAATGCGAAGGTGGATTTAATACTCGCAAATGACATTACCGCGCCGATAGCAATACAGGAATTCAAAAAGATAGGCGCAAAGGATGTCTTTGACAGAAACCGCATCGCACTTATCCCTGACCACTTTGCGCCGCAGAAGGACATCAAGGCTGCCGAGCAGTGCAAGATGCTCCGTGATTTCTCAAAAGAATATAATCTCAGCCTTTACTTTGAGGTTGGAAGAATGGGAATTGAACATGCGTTACTTCCTGAACAGGGGCTTGTCGTCCCCGGAGATTTAGTTATCGGCGCTGACAGTCATACATGCACATACGGAGCTTTAGGCGCATTCTCAACAGGAGTTGGCTCAACAGATGTTGCATCCGCGATGGCAACAGGCGAGTGCTGGTTCAAGGTTCCTGAGTCAATGAAATTCATATATCACGGCAAACTCAATAAATGGGTCGGAGGTAAAGACCTTATACTTCATACAATAGGCAATATAGGAGTTGACGGCGCCTTATACAGGGCAATGGAATTTGAAGGGGAAGTTATAAGCAGTCTTCCGATGTACGGAAGGCTGACAATGTGCAACATGGCAATTGAGGCAGGCGGAAAAAGCGGAATAATCGTTCCTGATAAGATTACAAAAAAATACGTCAAAGGAAGAGCAAAGCGGGAATTTAAATTATATAAATCCGATAAAAACTCAAAGTATTTTGAAACCAGAGAATACGATTGTTCAAAGATACCGCTGACAGTGTCCTGCCCTCACCTTCCGTCAAATACAAAACCCGCCGCCGAATTGTTTGAAGTTGCAATAGATCAGGTTGTCATAGGCTCATGCACAAACGGAAGGCTTGAGGATTTAAGAGAGGCTGCTGAAGTAATTAAAGGCAGAAAGGTAAATCCCAATGTAAGGATGATAGTGATTCCTGCAACACAGCAGATATATAAACAGGCTATGAAGGAAAAGTTACTTGACATATTCATAGATGCTGACGCAGTTGTCTCTACACCCACATGCGGGCCGTGCCTTGGCGGGCATATGGGGATACTTGCAAAAGGCGAAAGAGCGCTTGCAACAACCAATAGAAATTTTGTCGGCAGGATGGGACATCCAGAAAGCGAGGTATATCTCTCAAACCCGGCAGTTGCCGCAGCATCAGCAGTTCTCGGAAGGATTGGGACTCCTGAGGAACTGGGATTATGATGACGCCTGAAGAACGGCTGAAACAACTCGGCATTGAACTGCCGGACGCGCCAAAGCCTCTCGGCTCATACGTCCCGTTTGTCAGGGCAGGCAATCTCGTTTTTCTAAGCGGCATACTGCCTTTAGTCGAAGGCAAACTTCCAAGAGAAGGCCGTGTCGGAGAGAAAGTGACTGTTGATGAGGCAAGGAAAGATGCGCGCACAGCAGCGATAAACGCCCTTGCGATTTTGAAATCAAATCTTGGAACCCTTAATAAAATCAGGCGGTGTGTAAAGATAACAGGCTATGTTTCATCAGCGCCTGACTTTACGGAACAGCCGAATGTCCTTAACGCTGCTTCTGACTTCATGTTCGAGATTTTCGGTGAAGTGGGAAAACACGCAAGAGCGGCAGTCGGGGTAAATGTCCTTCCTCTTAATTCGCCTGTTGAACTTGAATTCATCTTTGAGGTTTCGTAGCCGAAAATCTAATATTAGGGCTGCAGACTATAGCCTGCGGTCAACAGTAATGTCTCTTCTTTGGCATCAAGCATATTAAGAAAGGCATCCACAATCTGCGAGTCAAACTGAGAGCCTGCGCCTTGTTTTATTTCCTCTTTAGCCTTAGACAGAGAAAGCGCTCTCCGGTAAGGCCGGTCTGTTACCATTGCATCAAAGGCGTCAATAACCGCCATGATTCTTGCCATAAACGAGATTTCTTCTCCTGAAATCCCATGCGGATAACCCTTGCCGTCATATCTTTCATGGTGCTGTATTATGGTTGTTCTTACCCCTTCAAGTGTGTTGATAGGGCCAAGGATTTGATCTCCTATAAGCGGATGGGCCTTTATAACTTGATATTCGTCAACAGTCAATGTGCCTTTTTTATGCAGAACCGTAGTGGTTATCCCTATCTTTCCTATATCATGGAGAACAGCTGCATGTTCAAGAACCTCGAGTTCTTTGTTGTCAAGACCGATAAACTTGCCCAGTTCAAGAGAGAGGTATCTTACCCTTTCAGAATGGCCTTTCGTATATCTGTCATTTGCCTCAAGGGCATTAACAAGCGAGTGAATAGTTGAAAAATAATTGGTCTTTACTTTTTCATACAACCATGCATTTTCTATAGCAACGGCTACCTGATTGGAAAGCGTGGTAAGTAAATCAAGCTCATCCTTAAGAAAAAACGTTCCGTCAATTTTATCCTCAAGAAGCATAAACCCTATTACCAGGCCTTTAAGCTTTAAAGGAACCCACACTGCTGAATTATTAATGCCATAATGTTTTTTTACATCTATGCCTCTTCCGTCTATTATCTTAGAATCCCCGCTTTTCATGAACCCGCTATACACAGAACTGATATCAGATGATATATCGCCGAAAGACTGAGCCCCGGCGCCATACGTATAGTTAAATGTCAGTGAGGGTTTGCCGTACTGCTTCAGGTAAATAGCGCCCTTTTTGGCACCTGACAGTTCAGAGGTCATGCTAATTATATTTTTCAACAACTCGTCTATATCAACAATAGAAGCTAACGTCATGCAGACATTAGTTATAATCCGTAATCTTTCAACCGCTTTTTCAAGCTCTGCATTTTTTGACTTAACCCCTTTTTGGAGTTTAATGGCAGTTTCGTTGGCAGCCTTCACTTCTTCCAGCCTGAACTGGAGGTCTGCATTCATGCTCTCCATCTGCCGCTTGTGTTTGAAGGCAGGCATTACTTGAAAGAGTCTTTTCACGTATGAAATAATCTTAGATTTCATGGGCGTCCATGCAGCTGTTATATTCCTCTTCCTGCGCACTCAGAGCAAAACCATATTATTATACATAATTTTTCACTGTATTTGTTGTAAAATTTAAGAACGGTAATTTTATGGCAAGACCTTATGTCGTAATTGTTGGAAGGACAAATGTAGGCAAATCTACCCTCTTTAACAGGATGGTCGGTTCTTCCGCCGCTATTGTTGAGGATGTGCCTAACGTCACCAGAGACAGGAACTATATGGAAGCTGTATGGGAAGACAAGGCATTTATCGCAGTTGACACAGGAGGATTTTACACCGAGCCCTCAGAGGACATCTCAAAGCAGATGAAAGAGCAGGCAGCGTTTGCAATTGAAGAGGCAGATGTAATTATACATCTCCTTGACGGTAAAGAAGGGCTTACTCCTGCCGACATTGAGCTCTCAAAAACATTACGGGCTTCAGGCAAAAAGATATTATGGGTTGTGAACAAGATAGACACTCCTAAAAGAGAAGACAGGCTCTATGATTTCTATGCATTAGGCGCTGATGAACTCCTTCCTGTATCAGCTGCCACAGGTTATGAATTCGGAGAACTCATGGACAGGATTGCCTCACTTCTGCCTCAATTAAGCAAAGAGGAATCCGCATACCCGAGGATTGCTGTTGTCGGAAGGCCTAATGTCGGCAAGTCAACGCTTGTAAACGCGCTCCTTGGCAAAAAGAGGATGATAGTGAGTCCCTTGCCGGGAACTACGCGGGATGCCGTTGACTCTGTCTGTTCATACTATAAAAATAAATATCTGATAATTGATACAGCCGGCATAAGGAAAAAAGGCAAACTCGGATTTTCAATTGAAAGATTTTCAGCGGTAAGAGCAATAAGGAGCATAGAGAGATGCGACATTGCTCTCATCGTTCTTGACGCCTCCGACGGAATAACAGAACAGGACCAGAAAATTGCGGGCATTGTTGAAAGCTGCGCAAAGGGCGCCATATTCCTCCTTAACAAATGGGACCTTGTGCATGAACCTGAGGCTGCCTATAAAAAAATTGCTGCAGAACTACAGAGGACAATGTGGTTTTTGAATCATGCGCCAATGATTTCAGTGTCAGGGATGGAAAAGAAAAGGATAACAAAGATATTTCCTGTGATTGATGAAATAATTGCTGAAAGAAAAAAGAGGATACCAACACCGGAGATAAACAGATTTATAAAGGACGTTACTTCAGGCGTCCCTCTGTCTTTGTATAAAGGCAGGCAGGTAAAGATTCCTTATATGACCCAGATAGGAACAGAGCCGCCGGCATTCGTAATTTTCAGCAACTATCCGGCAGGAATAAAAGACTCATACGTAAGATATATTGAAAAACGTCTCAGGGAAAGATTTTCATTCAGAGGAACGCCAATAAGAATATTTAAAAAGCTTAAGAGATAAGATAGAGAGGTGTTTATATGCAGGATTTTATTGGGAAAGAGGTAGAAGTTTTAGCATTGGAGACTACCTACAAAGGCAAGCTTATTGAAATCGGAGAAACAGAGGTTTACCTTCAGACTGAGTCAGGCTGGATAGTTATCCCTGTGGAAAAGATAATCTCCATAACAGAGCAAGAAGAATGAGCTAAATATCTCCTAATAAAAACTGAATAAGCGCCACTGCTGAAATTGCCGCTGTCTCTGCACGAAGAATGCGTTTTCCTAATGATACAGCAATCAAACCTTTAGAGGCTGCGAGATTAACTTCCTCCTTTGAAAATCCGCCTTCGGGGCCAATCAAAAGATAAAGCGATGCAGGATTCATGATGCAAGATTCAGGATTTTCTTTATCCTGCATTGTGTATCGTGCATCATGTATCGTGATCTTTTCTATCGCTTCTTTCAAAGGCATCCCGCCCTCTTCCCAGAAGATAAAACCCCTTATAGGCAATGAATGATGAACAGTGAACAGTGAATTAAATTCTATCGGCTCATGCACAACAGAAATTATTGTCCTTCCGCTCTGCTTTGACGCCTCTTCTGCAATCTTTCTCCACCTGTCAACTTTTCTTGTATGCCTTATCTGGCTTCTCTCAGTAATGGCCGGGATGATTTCTTTAACGCCGAGTTCTGTCGCCTTCTGAATGACCACATCCATTTTTTCACCTTTGAGAATCCCCTGAACAAGCGTCAGATTAAGAGGCGATTCGGCATTGAGAGAAATCTGCTCTAATAAATCTATGATTACTTTTTTATTTTCAATCCCTGTGATTTTAGATTTATAGAGGCTTCCCTCGCCGTCAAAGACCTGAAGCTCATCGCCAGCGCTGCACCTCAGCACTGATATAAGATACCGCGCCTTCTCGCCGGATAAGGTTATCCTGTTACCCTTAATCTCTTCTTTTTTCAGTATGATTCGCATACAATCCTCACGTCATTCCTGCGAAAGCAGGAATCCAGATGAATAAGACGACTGGATTCCGCATCAAGTGCGGAATGACAATAAAAAAAATTCTGACTTGCCAACTCCACCCTATTAATTCTTTTGGAATGTATTATATCCCTGCGAAAGAGAGATTGACAAGAAAAAGCTGGATTGATAGAATTCTTCTGATGGCAGGAAATCCGCAATGTTTCTGTTGTCCCCTAATTAGTTGATCGTTGCGGGCAAAATTAGGAGGTAATAAAAATAACCTCGTCTAATATTTTTTTCAATATTTTTACAGCGGTGTTTATGCTTTCATGGGGTGTGGCTATTCTCGCATGGTTTTATGGTATTTATGAGATGTTTGCCACAAATAGAATGATTATTTCTTCGTACATTTTAGGCAAAAAAGTATTAGACTTCAAAGAGCCATTTGTTTGTCACGAACACAGTATTAGGGTAAATGAGATGCTTGAAACAGAAAATGGCAAATTTAAATTTATTCAGAGAAGCAAATGTTTATTTAGGGAAAAATTAAAACTATTTCATCTCAGATGGCATACACCGTTCCCACTAAGAGGCACTCTCGCTTTTCAAGATGGGATAGTACACGTTGAAGGTAGATTGCCATTAGGTCCTACTGTTTTTATGGCGGCTTGGGCAATAGGTTGGACTTCTGGAGGGATAGGCTTTGGCATACAAGAACATGATTTTAGATTTGCTGGTTTATTTATTTTAATCGGTTGGTTGTTTTTATTAATAATGTACTATATGTCAGTGCCTTTAGAAAAAAAACGTTTTCTTGTAGTTTATGAAGAAGTTAAGCAAAACCTCAGATGTAGTAAGTGATAGAAAATAGGGACAGCAGCACCCGTTTAAAAAGGAGATTGCCCATGAATAATTATATGTGACGGTTCTATTTTTTGAAGCCTGTAATAAAGAGCTGCAGCCCTCAGATGCAATAAAATGAAGGAAAATGATAATATGAAAATAGACCTGATAAAGGGAGGCATAAAATGGAAACATTAAAGCAAGAGGCGATAAAAACAATTTCAAAATTGCCTGAGACAGCAACCATCGATGACATAATGTATGAACTTTTTGTTGTTGATAAAGTCAAGAAGGGCAGAGAAGCGGTTGAGCGCGGAGAATCAATCACTATTGAAGAATTAAAAAGAGAAATGCAGTCGTGGTAAAGTGGTCAAAACCAGCCCAAATTGATCTAAAGCAGATTCATGGTTACATTGCAAAAGATTCCAAGTTATACGCTCAGAAAGTCTCTTCGGAAATCATTGATAAGTCTGAGAAACTAAACACCTTTCCTGAAATTGGCAGAATCGTTCCTGAAATAGGTGACACTAACATACGGGAGTTGCTCATTTATTCGTATCGCCTTATTTATGAAGTCTTCCACGACAAGGTTGAAGTTCTCGCACTAATTCACAGTAAACGTAATTTCATAAGGGATCTTTTAGATGTGCATAGGCATGAAAAAAATTGAAATAAGGGAAATTACGTCTTCGTCCCTGCGAACAAGTCCTTCAGCTTTTCTTTAAACCCTTTTGAAACCTCATCGCCGTTTATCTTTGCAAATTCCTCAAGTATTTCTTTCTGCCTCTGGGTAAGGTGCTTGGGAACTTCTATATTTACAATCACAACCTGATCTCCACGCTGATGACTTCCGAGTCTCGGCATCCCCCTGCCTTTAAGATTGAATGATCTGCCTGAGGGCGTGCCCTGAGGAATCTTTAAATTTGTAACACCGTCAATGGTAGGAACTTCAATCTCAGCTCCGAGCGCAGCCTGAGGAAAAGAGACAGGAACTTTGCAGTATAAGGTCATGCCCTCCCGCTTAAAAAACGGATGCTCTTCAACACCGAGAAAAATATACAGGTCGCCGGGAGGCCCTCCGTAAAGTCCAAGCTCTCCTTCTCCCGACATCCTTAGTTTTGAATCTGTATCAACACCGGCAGGAATCCTGACGTTTATCTCCCTGTATTTTTTAATCCTGCCCTGTCCTTTGCATGGTTTGCACGGGTCTGTGATAATCCTGCCTTCGCCATGACACTTGCCGCATGTCTTGGAAACACTGAAGAACCCCTGCTGGAATCTGACCTGTCCTGAGCCTTTGCAGTTAGGGCATGTTGCAGGCGCTTTCCCCGGCGCCGCGCCTGTTCCTTTGCAGTCAGCGCAGTTTTCCCATCTCGGCACTTCAAAGGTTTTTTCGGCGCCGAATGCCGCTTCCATTAGTGTTATATCAAGGTCATATCTGAGATCCGTGCCCTTTGCAGGCCGTTTTCTTCGCTGTCCTGTAAAGGTGCCGAAGAAATCTCCAAAGATGTCTTCAAATACATCGCCAAACCCTGCCCCGAAAGGACTGAAACCTGCGCCCATGCCCTCGGCTGTGCCGAACCTGTCATAGTTAGACTTTTTGTCAGGGTCGGAGAGACATGTGTATGCCTCATTTATCTCTTTGAATTTTTCCTCGGACTCTTTATTATTCTCAGGGTTTCTGTCCGGATGGTGTTTCATAGCAAGCTGTCTGAAGGCTTTCTTTAGGTCAGCCGCAGAAGCATCTCTCGATACACCAAGAATTTCATAGTAGTCTTTCATATTAGCAGTCAGCAGTCAGCAATCAGCTCTCAGCCTTTAGCTGAAAGCTGATTGCTAAAAGCTTTTTAGCTCTCTTTCTTTTTATCTACGTCTTCAAATTCAGCTTCAACAACATCTTCTTCCGACGGTTTTGCGCCTGAGGCACCTGCTCCCTCATCGGCAGCCTGCTGCGCTCCGGCTGCTTTATATATATGCTCTGCAAGTTTGTGTGACACCTTCATAAGGCTTTCAACAGAAGACTTTATCTCAGAAGCATCAGTACCTGAGTCCTTTGCCTTTCTGCACTTTTCAAGGGCAGCCTCAATATCCTTCTTCTCAGATTCGCTCAGCTTGTCTCCGTATTCCTTCAGGGATTTCTCCACGCTGTATATCATCGTGTCAGCTTCGTTCCTTGCCTCTGCGAGCTGTTTCTTATTTTTATCATCTTCTCCATGAGCTTCAGCGTCACGCGTCATCTTTTTCACTTCATCTGAGCTAAGCCCGCTTGAAGCGGTTATCCTTATTGACTGTTCTTTTCCTGTGCCAAGGTCTTTGGCAGAGACATGAAGAATCCCGTTTGCATCAATATCAAAAGTTACTTCTACCTGCGGAATTCCCCTCGGCGCAGGCGGAATGCCTATAAGCTCAAAGTTTCCAAGCAGCTTATTGTCCGACGCCATTTCTCTTTCACCCTGACATATCTTGATTGTCACAGCAGGCTGGTTATCTGATGCTGTTGAGAATGTCTGGCTCTTTTTGGTCGGGATTGTAGTATTTCTTTCTATTATCTTTGTGAATATTCCGCCGAGCGTTTCAATGCCGAGAGACAAAGGCGTAACATCAAGCAAAAGCACCTCTTTGACGTCTCCTTTCAGCACTGCGCCCTGTATTGCCGCTCCTACAGCGACAACCTCATCAGGGTTAACTGTCTTATTTGGCTCCTTCCCGAAAAAGCTTTGAACAGTCTGCTGAACCTTTGGCATCCTTGTCTGTCCTCCGACAAGAAGAACTTCGTCTATATTTGAGGCGGATAAATTTGCATCGTTAAGCGCATTCTTGCAAGGCCCTGTAGTATTCTCTATAAGGTCTCCTGTCAACTGCTCAAATTTCGCCCTTGAAAGTTTCATCAAAAGGTGTTTCGGGCCTGTTGCGTCCGCTGTAACAAACGGAAGGTTTATCTCTGTTTCCGTAGCAGTTGAAAGGTCAATCTTGGCCCTTTCAGCGGCTTCTTTAAGCCTCTGCAAGGCCATCTTATCATTCTTGAGGTCAATGCCCTGCTCTTTCTTGAACTCTTCCACCATCCAGTCAATAACCTTGATGTCAAAATCATCTCCGCCGAGATATGTATCGCCGTTTGTAGACTTAACCTCAATTACGCCTTCTCCTATTTCAAGAATGGATACGTCAAATGTGCCGCCGCCTAAATCATAAACAGCAATCTTCTCCTCTTTCTTCTTATCCATGCCGTAAGCCAAAGAAGCTGCTGTCGGTTCGTTGATTATCCTGAGGACATTAAGCCCCGCAATCTTCCCTGCATCCTTTGTAGCCTGACGCTGGCTGTCATCAAAATAAGCAGGCACCGTTATGACGGCATCATTTACAGTTTCACCGAGATAATCTTCAGCAGCCTGCTTGAGTTTCTGGAGTATCATTGCCGATATTTCAGGCGGAGAATACTTCTTGCCTCGTATCTCAACATGTGCATCTCCATTAGAAGCTTCCACTATCTTATAAGGCAGGCGTTTTCTCGCATGTTCAACTTCAGGCGTGTTGTACTTTCTGCCCATCAGCCTCTTGATTGAAGATATCGTGTTTTCAGGGTTTGTAATGGACTGCCTTTTTGCTATCTGTCCTACAAGCCTCTCGCCCTTCTCTGTAAATGCAACTACGGAAGGCGTTGTCCTCATTCCCTCCTGATTCGGGATAACTACAGACTCTCCACCCTGAACAACTGCAACAACAGAATTCGTTGTGCCAAGGTCTATTCCTATTGCCTTTGCCATTTATACTTCCTCCTCTATAATATTTATTTTCGTGTCAGTGTCAGTGTTTAGTGTCAGTGTTTCTTCGCCGACACTGTCACTGCGCACTGTTTTTTTCGATACGGCAACCAATGACGGCCTTAATACCTTCTCTCTGAACATATAGCCCTTTCTGAATTCTTCCACAACCATATTTTCATCAATATCATCCCTCTCCACCTGAGTCATCGCATGATGCAGCGAAGGGTCAAACATTTTGTCGGATGCGTCAATCGGCGAGAGCCCGAATTTATCAATGACCCTGAGAAACTCCTTAAGGGTAATCTCCACTCCCTGCGCAAGCCCTCCGCCGCCCGTGGCGGATGCTGTATCATTTGACGAGTGCTTCATAGCCATCTCAAGGTTATCAATAACAGGAAGCAGTTCATACAGCAAGGATTCATTGCCGTATTTTATTAATTCCTCCTTGTCTCTCGCGACCCGCTTCTTGTAATTATCAAATTCAGCGTACAACCTCAGATACCTGTCCTTCTCCTGCCCGAGCTCCTCTTTAAGATTCTGCTCTAACTTTTCCCAAGCATCTCGGGAAGCGGCGCTTTCCTGCGTCTCCGCCGCAATGCCTGCGGCAGACTCCTCTTGTCCACCTAATCCGCTTGAGGCGGCGGGTGAATCCGGCTCATGAAACTCCTGATGAGAATTATCCACCACCATATTTTCCTCTATCTTTTTCTTGGCTTTATGTCTCACTTATTTCCCCTCTATCACCTTTGTTATGAACTTTGAAACTATATCAACCATAGCTATGGTCTTTGAGTAATCCATGCGTGTCGGGCCGATTACACCGACACTGCCGACAGGCCTGCTGCCTTCCTTGTAAGTTGCCGCCACAATGCTGAACCCTTTCATCCCTGCCAGAGAATTTTCAGAACCTATTATGACCTGAACTTCGTCTTTGGCGGATTCTGAAAACTTATCAAGCAGCTTTATAATCAGGTGTTTATCCTCCATTGCCCTTGAAATCTCTTTTATCTTCTCAACATCCGAAAAATCAGGCAGTCCGAGGACTTCTGAAAATCCTGAAATAAATATATTCCCGGATGGAGACGAGAGCACTTCTCTGCATATCCTTATTGCCCTTGAGATAAGGGTGTCGCATAATATCTTTTCCTCGGACATTTCCCTTACTATTTTTGTCCGGATATCGTTAAGGTTATACCCGTAAAACTCAGAATTAAGGTATGAGGCTATCCTGTTAAGGTCGCGCTGCGTCAAATCAAAATCAACATCCACAACCTTATTCCTTACCAACCCTTCATCCGTAAAAAGCACAGTCACCACATGATTTCTTCTGTGTTTTAACAGCGTAATCCTGTTAAAAGTCGCCGAGCCTGACTTGGGAGAAAGCGCCACGCCGAGGTAATGCGAGAAATTGGACAGCCTCTTTGTTGTCTCGCTGAGCAGGACGTCTATATCGTTTTTAATGGACTCAAGCTCTCTGGTAATCTCATTGAAAAACGCCCTGTTATCATACTGCTGTTCATGAGAACACAGATAATCAACATAAAATCTGTAGCCTTTATCCGTAGGCACCCTTCCCGCAGAGGTGTGAGGCTGTCTGAGAAACCCCATCTCTTCAAGGTCAGACATTATATTTCTTATGGAAGCAGATGAAAGGCTGAAGGCATACTTCCTGGTGATAAACCTTGACCCTACGGGGTCCGGATTATTTATATAGCTCTGAACTATCGCACAGAGCACTTCTCTGTCTCTTTCATCAAACATACCTGATACCTCTTGCCAATTAGCACTCTCAACAGGAGAGTGCTAATAATTTAGCAGGAAACAGATTGCCGTGTCAAGATGGGGCAGATTACCACTCCAGCTTCCTCTGCATCAGCTTCTCATACATGCCCTTTGGAAGAAAAGCCTGCCGGTGTATCTCATCACTGTAGTATTTTGTATTTACCTCAAACTTTCTCCTCATATCTCGAGGGGAAAGGCCTTTTGAAGCAATAGAGAAGGTCCACCAGTTGCCGGCATAAGTCGCAATCGGCGCTGTATATATGTCTACCACAGGGAACACCGCCTTCATCGTCTCCTGCACCTCTATGACAATGTCCTTATGGAAATGAAGTGATTCTGAAAGGGTCACATAAAACCCGTCTTTGGCCAGGCAATTCTTGATAGACGAAAAAAACTCTTTTGTAAAAAGGCTTGTGGCAAAACCGACTATGTCAGTCGAATCAACTATAACAGCATCAATGTCGGCCTCCCGTCCTTTTATAAATTCAGCTCCGTCCATGCATTTTATCTCCACACGCGGGTCGTCAACATCACAGGCAACCTCCGGAAAGAACTTTCTGGATACGTTTATCACCTCTTCATCTATTTCAATAAAATATACCTTTTCCACTGTCCTATGCTTCAGGACTTCCCTGACAACGCCTCCGTCGCCACCACCGATAACAATCACCTTCTTGGGAGCAGGATGCGCATGAAGCGCGACATGCGTGAGCATCTCATGATAGAAAAACTCATCCCTCTCGGTTATCTGCACAACTCCGTCAAGGATAAGCATCTTGCCGAAATGAGGATTCCGGATAACCATAATCTCCTGAAACTTGCTCTTCCCGTTGTAGAGAATATTTTCAACTTCATAGGTGTACTGGATGGGTGAATATGGATCCCTTTCATAAAACCTTATCATTTCCCCCTCCTAAAATCCCCCCTCACCCCCCTTTGCTAAAGGGAGAACGGTGGGAGTTATATCAAAATAGTCTTTGGTATTGAAAATCCGTTAAACTCTGATGCATAGGATATCGTATAGGCCCCGCCTGAAAGTATAAGAATAAGCCCGCCTGTTTCAGGCTCAGGCAGGATAACATTCTTATCGATAACATCAAAGCTGTCACAGCTCGGGCCTACAAGTGTCCATTTTTTTTTGTGCCTTGCCTGCCTTGAGGTCTCAACGATATAGCTGTATTTTATGCCGCCGACGCTCTCCATCAGGCCGTTAAAGACACCCACATCAATATGAAGCCAGTTATCATCTCCCCTGTTTGCCTTGCCAATAACAGAAGTGACAAATATGCCTGCATCTCCTACAACGGCCCGGCCCGGCTCTATAATTACTTTTACATCCCGCGGAAATTTTTCACGAATGAGCTTGTCTATATTTTTTTCTATCGCGCCAACATCAACAACATTTTTTGTGTATTTTATCGGATACCCTCCTCCGATATTCAACAGGCTCAGCTTTATGCCTTTCTCTTCCGCGATATCCCATAAAGCCTTTGCCTTATCAAGAGCGCTGTTCCAGTTGTACATATTTGTGCACTGAGACCCGACATGGAAGGTGACGCCGACAGGATCAAGCCCCTTGTTGCGTGCATAAAAAAGCAGTTCCGCAGCCTTATCAATCTCAACTCCGAACTTTTTGCTTAGAGGCCATTCGCTTCCTTCATTAGGCACGGTAAGCCTGACATAGACATGGCAGCCCGGCAGAAATCTCGCCATCTTATCCGCTTCATCTTCTGAATCATAAGCAAAATAGCTTACCCCGTATGATGCCGCCATTTTCAAAAACTTAAAAGTCTTTACCGGATTGCTTGATATTATTCTTTCAGGCTCTACGCCTATAGATGAAAGCAGCTTCAACTCGCCCTCTGAGGCTATCTCAAAGCCCATATTAAGTTTATCCGCCAGCTTGATTACCTCGATGTCGGGATTTGCCTTAACAGCATAAAAGACCTTTGAATTCCGTATGTTCTGCCCAATAAGGGAGGCTTTTTCCTTTACCTTCTCCCTGTCCATAAGAAGAAACGGCGTTTCGATATTTTTTCTGTCAAGGTATTTCAGCGCCTTAAACAGCGTGCTTTTGGAAACAATATCAGTATGGTATTTTTCTACTTTAAAGGTCTTGGGCATGGAATTCATTATAAAACATATTTCAGCTTTTTATACAATTATTTTTCGATATTCTTACTGATATATCCGGCAGGTTTTCGTCTCATTAAAAAAATCTATTTATTCAGAATCTCCCTAATCCTCTTCAGAAACTCATGAGGTGAAGCAGGTTTTGATATAAAGTTCAGCCCCTCTTCAAGTATGCCCTTTTTGTGTATGAAGTCAGCGGGATAACCGCTTGAAAAAAGAGCCTTTATGCCGGGCTTTATCTTCCTTGCCTCTTCGTAAACCCCTTTGCCGTTCATCTTGGGCATTATCACATCAAGCAGAAGTAGTCCTATGCTGTCTTTGTTTTCCCTGAACTTCTCTATGGCTTCTTTTCCGTCAACTGCCTCTATTACTTTGTACCCTGCCTCTTCAAGCGCTAATCGCATGAGTTTCCTTACTTCTTCTTCATCCTCTGCCAGAAGTATTGTCTCGGTCCCGCCTGAAAGCGTGATATGTTCTTCTTTTTTTGTCTTTTCAGTTGCACTCTCAATAACGGGCAGGTATATCTTGAATGTGGTGCCCTTTTCAGGTTCGCTGTAGCAGTTGATGTAGCCGCTGTGCTGTTTGATTATACCGTAGACCATGGAAAGACCAAGGCCTGTGCCCCTGCCTACTTCTTTTGTTGTGAAGAAGGGCTCAAATATCCTCTGTCTTGTGTTTTCATCCATGCCGTGGCCTGTGTCTGTTACTGTTAGTATGGCATACATCCCCTGCTTTCCATACTCATGTATTTTAAGGAAGTCCAGGTCCAGTTCTTCAAGTCCGGTCTCTATGGTCAGTGTGCCTCCTTCAGGCATTGCGTCTCTTGCGTTGGCTGCAAGGTTCATTAAGACCTGTTCTATCTGTCCTGCATCTGCCATTACTCTGAGGTCTCTCATTCCGCTAAGTGTGGTCTTAAGCTCTATGTCTTCGCCTATTATTCTAAGAAGTATTTTCTCTATGCTCGCAGTTATCTCGTTGAGGTTTACGGGTTTGGGATTGATTACTTGTTTTCTGCTGAAGGCAAGAAGGCTTTGTGTGAGGTTGGCTGCCCTGTCTGCTGAGGCAAGTATCTGGTCTGTGTAGCCCAAGAGGGGGCTTTCTTTCTCCAGTTTCATCTTCAGGATGTTGCCGTAGCCTATGATTGCGGTAAGTATGTTGTTGAAGTCATGGGCGATGCCTCCTGTCAAGGTTCCTACGGCTTCCATCTTTTGGGATTGCTGCAACTGGGCTTCAAGTTTGCGGTGTTCTGTGATGTCTCTGACAACATGGATTAATCCAATTATGTTATGGCTGCTGTCAAATCTGGGGATGGCTCTTATCTCAATATGCATATTTAGGTGAGGTTCAAATATTTCAAAAGTTGCGGGCTCTCCGGTCTTAAGGCAGGAACAGCTCGGGCATCTTTCGGGAGGCAGTTCTGTCCCGTGGTAGAATCTGAAACATTTTCTCTCGGTAAGGTCTTTTATCAAGGGCAGGCCGAGTATTTTCTCCGCTGCTTTATTTGCATGTATGATATTAAAGTCCTTATCATGGACTGTAACCATGTCGGTAATTGAATTGAAGGTATCTTGCCAGTCTTGAGTAGTCTGGAAGAGTTCTTCTTCCGTCTGTTTCCGGTCGGTGACGTCTCTGAAACTCCATACTCTACCAATAGTGTTTCCATCTATCTTCTGGGGCCTGGAATATCTCTCAAAGGTTCTTCCGTCCCTGAATTCAAGCGTATCAAAGCTTTCTGCCTCGGGCTGTGAATAAAGCTCCTCTACCTTTGAAATGAAGCCTGAAGGGTTTTTTAACTGCGGCAGGATAAAATTAAGAGACTGCTTGTCGTCACGTGAGGCGATAACTGAATCGGGGATGCGCCAGAGCTCAAGAAATTTTTTGTTGAAGCTTGCAATCTTCCCATGTTTGTCAACAACGAGGATCCCATCTGTAGTCGATTCGACTACAGCGATTTGTAAGGAGAGAGCCTGTTTAAGCATCTCCTCGGCCTTCTTTCGCTCGGTCACATCCCTGAAAATACCCATCAGGCAATTTCTTCCGTGTAGCGATACCGGGGTTGCGCTGATAACGGCATAAAAGACGCTGCCGTCCTTTCTCATTACGGGAATATCAACAGCGACAGTAATCTCACCCCTCGCCTGTCTTTCAAATTGCTCGATTACAAACGGCAGATCTGCGGTGGGATGTATGTCCATAATGCCCATGCCTGTAATTTCGTCCAGAGTATATCCGAGCATTTGAGCAATTTTCTTATTGCCCATTATGAACATTTTATTTTCTCGGTCAGCCAGAAGTATGCCGTCTGTCGCTCCTTCAAAAAAAGCCCTGAACATCTCTTTTGATTCTTTTTTTCTGGCAGCAGCGTAGACGGCGAAAACAGCGAATATGATGATAAGTATTGTTGACAGGTGCAGCCAGAGTTCTTTTAGATCCGGATGCAATATCCGGTTAATAAAGTTATTCTCTTTAAAAATGAGGGTATCTATGGAGGTTTCAATAATAAAGTAAAGCGCTATACATCCTATGCCGATTGAAATCGCTTTCGATCTGCTCATGAATTCCATTTTATCACAATTCGTCTTTTTTGACTTTATCGCTCAGGCTGTGTTAAAAAATATATAAAAATTCAGAGAGGAATAGTTTTAAAATGCATTTTTTTAAATATAAGAAGAATGAACTGTTTGCAGAGGACGTGCCTGTAAGAAGGCTTGCAGAGAAATACGGCACCCCTCTTTATGTTTACAGCTACAAAACACTCCTGAGACACTTCATGGCATATCAGAATGCATTTGACGGTTATCCGCATATAATCTGTTTTGCGCTTAAATCAAATTCAAATCCTGCTGTATTGAGGCTTTTTGCAAAAAACGGCGGCGGCGCTGATATTGTTTCAGGCGGAGAGTTATACACAGCTTTAAATGCGGGCATATCTCCGAAAAAGATTGTATATGCAGGAGTCGGGAAAACCGATGAAGAGATACGGTTTGCATTAAAGTCAAAGATACTGATGTTTAATGTGGAGTCTGAGGATGAGCTGAAAGCGATAAACAAAATTGCCGGAGAGATGAAGATAAAGGCGCCTGTAGGATTGAGGATTAATCCTGATATTGACCCTGAGACGCATCCTTATATCTCGACAGGGCTCAGACAGCATAAATTCGGCATACCGATTGACGATGCAGTTGAACATTACAAAACTGCAAGCAGGCTTAAAAATATTTCTGTCATTGGCATACACAAGCACATCGGTTCTCAGATTACAAAGGTGTCTCCGTTTGTTGATGCGCTCAGAAGGATTCTGGTTCTTGTTGACGAACTCACCGTTCAGGGAGTGAATATCAAATGCCTTGATATCGGCGGCGGGCTTGGCATCTCGTATAAGGATGAAGAGCCGCCTGTGCCTTTAGACCTTGCAAGAAATCTTTTGCCCTTGCTTAAGGGAAGAAAGATGAAGTTGATAATGGAGCCCGGCAGGTCTATAACCGGCAATGCAGGAATACTCGTTACAAAGACTCTTTATCTGAAGCAGGGCGTTGAAAAGGATTTTGTGATAGTGGATGCAGGGATGAATGACCTGCTCAGGCCTTCGCTTTACGGCGCCTATCACCGCGTTCTGCCTGTTGGAAAAAGGAGAAGGAGCGGAATATTTGCCGATGTTGTGGGCCCGATATGCGAGTCAGGAGATTTTATTGTCAAAGAAAGAGAAATGCCTGCGGTAAAGCAGGGGGAATATCTTGCCGTGATGGGCGCCGGCGCATACGGTTTTTCGATGAGTTCAAATTACAACAGCCGTCCAAGGCCTGCGGAAGTAATGGTAAAGGGAAGAGAGCATTTTTTAATAAGGGAAAGAGAAACTTATAAAGATATATTGAGAAATGTGCGGATGCCGGCTTTTCTCAAAGGCGTGTAATTAGAAGGCGGTGTCTGGATTAAGGCAAGATTCACGGGTCTGTCAGAATAGGGGCTGCAGTCGCAATGAAGTGGAGCGTATAGCCCCGCATAACATTGTAAAATAACCTGATATGTTGCAATAACACCTGCACTTTTACAAAGGTAGTTTAAGATTGCCGAAAGACGGATACCGCCTTCTTGAACAGCATTTACTTCCTTTCACATTCGATTACCCTTTTATCTGTAACAATCTTGGTGACTTTTACATCGTGCGGCTCTGAAGGTATATTCTCCACAACCTGTTCTTCGTATGCAGGAGCGATTACCGGTATTTTATTTTTTATTCCGGCAAGAAGCCTGTCATAAAATCCGGCGCCGTAGCCGAGCCTGTTTCCTGAAATATCAAAGGCTGTGCCGGGAATGATGACGAGGCCAATATCATCAAGCCCTGTTAATCTTTCCTCTGATACGGACGGTTCTAATATCCCTATGTAGCCCTTTGCGAATTCATTTATATCCTTTATTTCATAGAGTTTTAACATCTTATTTTTTTTATCAACTTTCGGCAGTACGGCTCTTTTGCCCTGACCGAGTGAAATTTTAATCATCTCTATCGTATCAACCTCGCTTCTGAAAGAGGCATAGAAAAGTATTGTTTTTGCATCTGTGAATTCAGGGAGCCGGATTATGCTCTGTCTTATGGCGGCATCCTTTTCTTTCCTGATGTTTTCCGGAATGGAGTCTCTTTTAAGAAGGATTTCCTGTCTTATTATCTTTTTAGCATTACTGTCTGTCATTGAGGACGCCTTCAAGGGTGTCTTTGATTTTTTTTATTTCCTTTATTGTTTCGGGCGAGTTTTTATATGGAGAGATGCCTTTTATGTCAGCTTCCATTATTGAATTGTTAAAACTTATAACACCTATCAGTTTCATGCCGCCTATACTGGTTTTTATGAAATCAAGGTCTTCTGCTGTTCTTACCTTATTGGCGACTACCATAACCTCTTTTACTCCAAGCTCTTTTGCCATCTCCTTGACGGTGTGCGCTGTCTGAATGCTCCTCTGTCCCGGCTCAACAACGACTATAAAAGCATCCACATGCTCGGTGGTTCCTCTTGTAAGGTGTTCAATGCCTGCCTCCATATCAACTATCACAACCTCATCCCTTTCAGCGATAAGATGTTTGAGAAGCCTTTTTAAAAATACATTTTCAGGACAATAACAGCCGGACGCCGCTTCTTTTGATTTTCCTGTTATCAGCAAAGTGATGTTGTCAAATCTGTAGCCGTATTCAGCAGGGATGTCGTCCACTCTGGGATTGAGCTTGAAGATGCCTCCTGAACTGCCGGGCTTTGCCCCTGTCCGCTCTTCAACCAGCCATGTCATCTCTGCTATCGGCTTAATCTTTGCGGTTTCAGCGCGGCTTATGCCGAAGGCAGCGGCAAGGTTTGCATCAGGGTCTGCATCCACTGCAATCACCTTTTTCCCCTCAGATGCAAAGATATGGCTCAATACAGCAGATAAGGTTGTTTTGCCGACGCCGCCTTTTCCTGTTATCGCTATCTTCATGAAAGTATTATAACTCATAATTCCACAGCGGGTTTTGATTAGTTCAAAAATTTTAAATACTTAATCAGGAGGCTGTGACTGTCTTTCGGCAATATTAAACTACCTTTGTAAGTCTGCAAGCGTTAGTCCAATATATTGTTACATTACAATTTCTCAGGCGGGGCTATCCGCTCCATTTCATTGCGTCTTCAGCCCCTATTCTGACAGACCCGTGAATCTTGCCTTAATCCAGCCGCAGCCTCCTTATTATCTTGTTGTTTTATAGCAGGTAATCAGCGAGGTTAATCTTATATTTATTGGGGTCCATGGTTTTGACAATGGTCCTTACGAATTTGCTGTCAGAGTCTTTTTCTGCAAGGTCCACAACATAGCTTTCGACTTTCTCTGCCCTGCTGTTAATAATGACAAGAACCTGCGGCCTGTTTAAAAACATAGTGCCGCTTTGATAGACGAGCCCGAGTTCTTTTGTATCAAGCATGACGAGCGTGCCTATGGGAAAGATGCCCATCATATTGGTGAAAAACTTAAAAAGGGTCGGGTCCAGCTGGGTCCCCGCCTTTTCCATCATAAGGCTTAGAGCCTTGTCAGGCGGCATGGGTATCCTTGCATACACCCTTGATGATGTCATCCCGTCATAGTTGTCGGTAAGCGTGACGATCTTTGAATAAAAGTCCAGTTCTAATGGCTGTCTCGGTTTAGGATATCCGGAAAGGTCACAGTACATGTGATGCTCAAATGAAGTAATGGCAGATCTTATCGAGGTGTAGTCAATTTTTTTCATCCTCAACAGCGCTCTTACGCCCCAGAAGGGATGTTTTTTTACTATGTCCCATTCCTGCTCGGTAAAGCTGGTCGACTTGTTCAATATTTCCTTTGGCACTTCTATCTTTCCTATGTCATGGAACAGCGCAACAATGCCGAGTTCTGTCAGCGCCTTTCTGTTCAGTCCGATTCTCTGCCCGAGCGCAACTGACAGTATGCTCACATTAACCGAATGATTATAGGTGTATTCGTCATAGTCTTTAATGGATGTCATGCCGATAAGAAGCTGTTCTTCCTCCAGTATCAGGTCCACCATTGACTCTACCACTCTCTTAGTCTTTCTCATGCTCACTTCTTCCCCTGCTTTTAATTTGCTCATGACAGCCCTTGTATGCGAAACAGCGTTGAAATATGTCTTTTTTACAACCCTGCGAACGTCAGGCTCTCCTTCACCGGCAGTTCTTATCTTCTTCAGCTTCCCAACCTTAATGCTGTCAATGCCGGACATGCTTTTTTCAAGAGTCTCAAATGTTGTTTCTGAAAAGATAGATGCTATAAATGCCTTTAAAAATATCCTGATGTCCTCATGCTGCAAGGTATCTTTGAAAGCAATACTGCCAAGCCCTCTTCTCCTGAATTCCCTGGAAAGAAAATCGAAGTTTGGCAGGAACTCAAGAGGGTATCTTACTCTCTTATCATTGATATAGAAGAACTCTCCTCTAAGCTCCAGCATCAGTTCTCCCTCAGCCTCAATGAAAGGGCTCATAAGCGCAATAAACCGCTCCATTGCTGTTGTGACGGCAATATTGCCGGGGTCGTGGATATAAGCAGTCCTTATAATAACGGTAAATTGGTTTATTATATCCTTGGCGTTTACAAAAGCTTTTTCTTTGCTGTCCATGTTATATTCTTATAATTGCATACATCCAAATTATCTGCAAGGTTTTGCCGCCTCCGTATTAATAGTGGTTCTGCTGCAAAATTATCATAAGTTTTCTAATATGTCAATTTATTGTTGCGTTTGATTTTTATTTAAATTTTCGTTATTATCACTTATGGAAATCAAGAAACTTCTCGAAGATTCCGGACATTATCTGATGAATACGTATAACAGGTTTCCGATTGTCCTAAGAAAAGGCCGCGGCATAAAGGTGTGGGGAGCTGATGGAAAGGAATACCTTGATTTTGTCGGGGGCATAGCGGTGAATGTGCTCGGGCACTGCCATCCAAAGGTTGTTGTAGCCATTCAGAAGCAGGCTCAGCGGCTGATTCATGTCTCAAATCTCTATCATATAGAGCCGCAGATAAAACTTGCAAAACTGCTTGTGGAGCACTCTTTTGCAGACAAGGTTTTTTTCTGCAATTCGGGCGCAGAGGCGAACGAGGCAGCCATAAAACTTGCCAGAAAATATGCTAAAGAGCATCTCGGCAAAGATAAATTCGAGATAATAACCGCAGTTAATTCATTTCACGGAAGGACTCTTGCAACTCTTTCAGCAACAGGACAGGAGAAATTCCAGAAAGGTTTTGAGCCGTTGCTCCCGGGTTTCAAACACGCAGCCTTTAATGATATCAGCGCGCTCGAAGCCGCAATAACACAGAATACCTGCGCTGTCATGCTTGAGCCGGTACAGGGTGAGGGAGGAGTAAAGATTCCTGACAATGATTACTTTAAAAAAGTGCGCGAGCTGTGCAACAAGCATAACCTGCTTCTTATTCTTGATGAGGTTCAGACAGGCATGGGACGCACAGGGAAACTCTTTGCTTACGAGCATTTTCATGTGGCCCCTGATATAGTGACCCTTGCAAAAGGGCTTGGCAGCGGCGTGCCGATAGGCGCAATGCTTGCCACAGACAAGGCGGCGACTGCCTTTGTGCCGGGTTCTCATGCCTCCACCTTCGGCGGCAATCCGCTTGTATGTGCGGCAGCGATAGCGACAATGGAGACAATGCTTGAAGACGGCTTTATGTTTGACCAGTGCAAGCGGATGGGAGAATATCTCAGGAAAGAACTGAAAATCCTCCAGAAGGAATACCCTGCCGTTATAGCTGATATAAGAGGAATGGGACTTCTTGTAGGCATGGAGCTTACAAGGGATGGTGAAACCATTGTAAAGGCATGCATGGAAAAGGGGCTTCTCCTTAACTGTACAGCAGGGAATGTGCTTCGCTTTACTCCTCCTCTGATTGTGCATGGGAAAGACATAGACAGCATGATTGATATACTGGATGAAGTGCTGGGCAATGTGACATGAAAGCAGTGTCAGTAACAGTTATCAGTGTCAGTAAAAACTGTTTACCGTCACTGGTCACTGGCACTGAAAGAGGGATATGAGAATGAAACGTGATTTTTTGACATTATGGGATTTATCTTCAGAAGAGATAGATAAACTCCTGAAGCGGGCGATTGATATGAAATCAGGCATTGACGCCGGCAAGTGTCCGCTGATTGGAAAAAGCATTGGGCTTCTTTTTGGGAAGGCGTCTACGAGGACCAGGGTTTCGTTTGAGGTAGGCATTTATCAGTTAGGCGCGCATTCAGTCTATTTAACTCCTAATGAGATACAACTTGGCAGAGGCGAGACAACAGCGGATACGGCCAGGACGCTTTCCAGATACCTTGATGCAGTTGTTGTAAGGACCTTCGGGCACGATTTGCTTGAAGAGTTTGCATCTTATTCTTCTATGCCTGTCATCAACGGGCTCAGCGATTTGCATCATCCCTGTCAGGCGCTGGCTGATTTAATGACAATACTGGAGAAGAAAGGGCGCTTAAAAGATATTAAGGTTGCATATATCGGCGACGGCAATAATGTAGCAAACTCGTTAATAGAGGCTGCATCAAGGACGGGAATGAATATTACTGCTGCGTGTCCTGAAGGTTATGAGCCTGACGCAGAGGTGCTTGAAAGAGCAAAGGCTTCTGCAAAGAGCGAGATAATTATTCTCAGGGATCCGAAAGAGGCAGCGGGGCGGGCTGATGTGATTTATACGGATGTATGGGTCAGCATGGGGCAGGAAGAAGAAGCAGAAGAAAAAAGAAAGAGGCTGAAAGATTATCAGATAAACAGCAAGCTTCTTTCCTGCGCAAAGAAGGATGTCATTGTGTTGCACTGTCTGCCCGCGCACAGGGGCGAAGAGATAACAGATGAGATTATGGACGGCCCGCACAGCTCTGTATTTGATCAGGCGGAGAACCGCTTGCATGTTCAAAAGGCGCTGCTGGAAATGTTATTGGGGTAGCAACAGGCATTTCTCAAGATTGAGAAGATATTTTTTTCATCACTTCTGTCAGAGGCATAGTTAGTTTTTTTGCAAGTTTTTTGCAGTCTTCGTATTCAGGTGTTGTTTTGATAATCCTGCTGCCAAGCTTTGAGATTTTGACTTTTACCTTGCCTAAGGCTGTATTGATTTCCTTTATCTCTCTCTTTAGCGTTTGCCTGTCTGCCTCATAAAACCTGAGGCCTATTGTTGTTGTCTCTTCAAATATTATCTTCATCATCTTTTCTTTCTCTTTGCTGTTGCATAGCACGGTCAGCTTTATTCCGGGCCTGCCTTTCTTCATTATCAACTGTGTCAGATAGACATCAAGCGCGCCTGCCTTAAACAGACTTTCCATCACACATTCGTATATCTGCGGGTTCATGTCATCTATGGTGGTTTCAATTACCGCAACCTTTTGTTTTCTGTTTTCTGCGCTTTGTTCTTTGCCCTGCCCGATAAGAATTCTCAACACATTCGGCTTATTTCTGAAATTCTTATTGCCGGCGCCAATTCCTATTTTTTCAATAACCATATCAGGAATGCTTCCGAAGGAAGATGAGATTTCCTTTAATAGAACCGCACCTGTCGGAGTTGTCAGTTCATAGTTAATACCATCAGAATAAACAGGAATATCTTTTAACAGTTCTGCTGTTGCGGGCGCAGGCACAGGCAGTATCCCGTGTTTTGTCCTGACAGAGCCGCCTCCAATGTTAACGCCGGAGGTATAAACTTTCTCTATGCCCAAAAGGTTAAGCCCGATAACTGTGCCGAAAATATCCACCATGCAGTCAACTGCGCCAAGTTCGTGCAGGTGCGCTGCATTAAATGTTTCGCCGTGGACTTTTGCCTCTGCTGTAAAGAGTCTTCTGAATATGCTCAGCCCCTTTTGCTTTACTTCTTCAGACAGTGAAGAGGTTCTGATTATCCGTTCAACATCTTTCCATCTCTTAGCTGACTGCTGACTGCTGACTGCTGGCTGCTGGACGTTTATTTTTGTTGCTGTGAACCCCGAACGTTTTACCCTTTCAACTTTGAGACTGTAGCCTTTAACACGAAGCTTCCTGAGTTCCTTCTCCAGTTTTGCTGCAGGAACACCTGCGTCAATCAGAGCGCCGAGGCACATATCCCCGCTTATTCCGGAAGAACAGTCAAAATAGGCTATTTTCAAACTAAACCCCTTACCAAGAGAATAAATTTACTAAGAGATTATATCATTTATTTAAGTTTGAGGTAGTCTGAATTAAGGAATGAAAGATGCAGAATATTTAAAATTCAGGGTATAATATAACTCTTTTGAGGTGCAGCCGAAATGAACCTGATAGCTATAGATATTGGTAACTCTTCAATAGATATGGGTTTTTTTATTGAGGAGGAGCTTTTTGTTCAAAAAATTGATACAAATCCGCTGCTTCAGTCTTCGGAATACTCTGCGCTCTTTGCAGGGTTTATGAGAGAAAAAAATATAGACAAAATGCCTGAAGGGGTTATAATATCTTCTGTAGTTCCCGGTCATACGGATGCCGTTAAAAAGGCATGCAGGGCTCTGAGCAAAAAAGAGCCTGTGGTATTGACTCATAAGATGAAGACAGGGATTGATTTCCGGATAGAGGAGCCTGAGAAGTTAGGGACAGACAGGATTGCGGCAGCCGCAGGCGCGTGCGGTCTGTTTGGCGCTCCTGTTGCGGTAATTGATTTTGGCACAGCGACTACGCTTAATTTTATTGGAAGCGGAAATAAATATAAGGGCGGTGCGATTATGCCGGGTCTGGGGCTTATGCGAAATTCCCTTTTCAGCGATACGGCACAGTTGCCTGATGTTACGGTTTCCAAGCCTGTGTCTCCATTGGGAAAGGATACGGCAGAGTGCATCCGTTCCGGCATTGTATACGGAACAGCAGGGGCAGTGGAAAGGATTATATCAGAGGCAGAGAAGACAGAAGGAGAAAATTTTAAGGTGGTTGTAACAGGAGGCAATGCTGAGTTTATTTTGCCGTTTCTCAGGAAGGTGGACCATAGTGAGCCGGCGCTTGTCTTAAAAGGACTGAGATTTATCTATAGCCTGTCTGACAGGAGGAATGCATAATGCATGAACTTAGAAAAGACCCTCTGATGAACAGATGGGTTGCTGTTCTGTCAGATTCTATGGCTCCGGGGGAATATCATCTACCGGAAGAGGAGGCAAAAGAATCAGAGTGCATTCTGTGTTCAGGCAGAGAAAAAGAAACTCCTCCAGAAATAACTGCAATCAGGGGAAATGGTTCGAAGCCCAATGAACCGGGATGGTTTGCAAGGGTAATCCCGAGTTTTAAACCCATACTTAATGTGGAAGGCGATCTCGGCAGGCGGGGTGTCGGCATGTACGACAGGATGAACAGCATAGGCGCAAATGAGATTATCATAGAGACGCCTGAGCACAATAAAGCAGACGGTGATATTGGTTTTGAGCAGATGGTGAGGATAGTTTCACTTTATAAAGAGAGGATTGCCGACCTTGAGAAAGATTTAAGACTGAGATATATATTGATATATAAAAATTCCGGCAGGGAGGCAGGCGCTGTTTATTCTCATCCTCATTCACAGGTTATCGCAACTCCTATTATCCCCAGGCGCATAAAAGAAGAACTTGACGGCGCAAAGCAGTATTATTCTTATAAGGAACGGTGTATCTTCTGCGATATAATAAGGGAAGAATTGCGGTATGGCCAGAGGGTAATCTTCGAGACGAAAAGATTTATTACCTTTTGCCCTTATGCCCAGATTTCTTCATTTGAATTCCGTATAATTCCTAAAAGGCATTCCTGTGCGTTTCAGGAGATAAATTCGGAGGAGATGGAAGACCTGGCTTTGATGCTGTCGGCCATGCTCAAAAAACTCGGGACTATACTGAAAAATCCGTCGTATAATTATATTATACACACAGCGCCGAACATGATACCGAGGCGTAATCACTGGCATACGCTCGGAGAAGATTTTCACTGGCATATAGAGGTAATGCCGAGGCTCAAGAAAGCAAGCGGTTTTGAGTGGGGCTCGGGTTTTTATGTGGTAACAACATCCGCTGAGGATGCAGCTAAATATTTAAGGGAGGCGTGATATGAACGTTAAGAAGATTCTTTTTCCTACGGACTTTTCAGAGGGCTCGGATAATGCCCTGCCTTATGCGGCTGATATGGCAAAGCATTATGGCGCAAAACTTTGTCTGCTTCATGTTATTCAGGACATAGCCGAGGCAACGGGGTGGTATGTGCCGCATGTGTCGCTGGACGAGTTGTACAGGGATATTGAGAAAAATGCGGCAAAAGAGATGGACAGGTACGGCGTTGAAGAACTCAGAGGGATAAAGGACATTGAACGTATTGTTGTAAAGGGGAGGCCCTACGAGAAGATTTTAAAATTTGCCGGAGAGAATAAGGCGGACCTTATAGTTATAGGCACGCATGGCAGGAAAGGGCTTGACAGGGTTATCTTCGGAAGCACCGTGGAAAAGGTGGTAAGAGACGCGCCGTGTCCTGTGCTCAGCGTAAGATTGCCTGATCATGAGGCCAAGAAATGAGGGTTTATTTATCCGAGAATGCCTTCATAGACCTTTTATTAAGCTCTGCCGAGGTGTACAAGAGGGAGAGCCTGGGCATTCTTCTGGGTTATAAACCTGAGGGCAGATTTATAATTGAACATGCATTCAGTTTTCAGACTGCAAGAAGGAAGCATAAAGGAGTTACCTTCCAGCACAAGAATCATAAGAAGATAGAGCCCATATTAGAGAAGTTTGACAGGCTTCAGATAGTAGGCGACTTTCATTCTCATACCCAGTTCGGTGTGACAAAGGGGCTTCCTATACCAAGCGACGAAGACATCAAAGAGATGAAAAATGGACAGGTATATCTGATAATCGCTATAAACAACAATGAAAAAACCCTTAACTGGGGTGAAAACAGGGACGGCACAATATCAGGCTCTGTCGGAGAATTCTTTTTTAAGATAGCCGCGTATTTCCTTGGCGGCGCTTCAGGAATAAAAAGGGCAAGGATTCACTGCCCATTCCCGCCCGGATTTTAAGGATACAAGATGCAGGATGCAAGATACAGGATAAAAAATATGAATCGTGCATCATGTATCATGCATCTTCTATCTTATTATGTTCAGGACTAAGGTTCTTGTAGTAGGCGGAGGGCCTGCAGGTTCAACAGCAGCCCGTTTTCTTGCAAAAGAAGGAATAGACACAATCCTGCTTGAAAGGAATTTTTCTTTTGTCAAACCCTGCGGCGGTGGAATTCCTGATACTGCCTTTGATGAATTAGGCATACCCAGAAATATTATCAAAAAAGACGTCAAAAATATAAAGTTGGTATCTCCTCTGAATAACGCAGTTGATATCAGGCTTGAGGGCGGTTTTATTGCCATAGTCAAAAGGGGTGAGTTTGATTCTCTATTGAGGGAAGACGCAAAAGTTAAAGGGGCGCAGTTAATGGAGGCTGAGTTCAGTCATTTTGCGGAGAAGGGCAAACAGATAACTGCGCTGGTAAATATTAACGGCAAGGAAGAGCAGATAAGAACTGACTACCTTATAGCTGCTGATGGCGTGAATTCAAGGGTAAGACTTGCGCTTGGGTTGAAGCTGCCTTTTGCCGTATATACGCTCACCACGAAGATAAAAAAAGACAATGCCGATATATGTGAGTTCTGGTTTGGCGAATCACATGCCCGCAAGTCATATTCATGGATATTTCCTGAGGCTGAAGGTATATCAGCAGGCACCGGCAGTTCTGACCCCGGGGAGCTGAAAGGCATGCTCAAGGCATTCTTTGTAAGAAGGGGTTTGAATGCTGACAGTACTGCAACAAGGATGTACAAGGTGCCATTATGGAGCGGAGAGTTATATAATAAAGATAACATACTCTTTATAGGCGATGCGGCAGGGCAGGTGATGCCGTTGACTTATGAAGGGATATACTATGCGATGAAGGCTGGGGAGTTTGCAGCGATGGCAATAATAGCGGGAAAACCCTCTGATTATAAGAAGCTGTGGCGCAAGAGGTTTAACAGCAGATTCCTGATAATGCGGAAGCTCTGCGATTATTTTCTGAGGGATGACAATTCTGCCGAGAAACTTGTTTCTCTCTACAGAAGACAGGAGATTCAGGCAGCTACAATGAGGCTCTGGCTTGAAAAGTCTTCTGATGGAAGAAAGCTAATCTCTTTTGCAAATTTTTTCAGAAAAGCCCTAACTTAAGTTGATACAGAAAAGATTCATATCATACTCTCTGATAATTCACCTGCTTGCAATGTCTCTTCTCTTTATCGCGCCTGCTGCCAAAAAACAAAAGGGCAAGCCGTTCTTTGCGAGGCTTGTTACAGCAGAGGACGTAGGGCTGGAGGGCGGGGACGCAACGCATAAAAGCCCGAAAGTCATAGTGCCGCCTGTGCAGGCAAAGGCCGCATCCCTGCCGCGCTCCTTGAAGAAGCCTTCTGTTCCTTCTGCTAAATCCAGCGCTTCAAAGAGCCCGCAGAGCGCTAAAAGCCAGGAATCCCCTGCAGTTGCAACAGCGCCTTCAGGCTCAATGAGTCAGGGGTCTGAGGATTTAAAAACTTCGCAATCAGGCATACCGCCGGGCACGGGAGGCGGAGGTTTTCCGCTTAAAAGAGAGACTATAGATAATATTGCCCAGCAAGGGAAGGGTTTTTCTCCAAGACAAGACGCCAAAGAGGCAGGGGCGAAAATAGCGAAGAAGACAGAGGGACAGCAGGAAAAGAGCAGTATCTCATTTGATGTTAAGGGATTTAAATATGACGGCTATATGATGAGGCTTAAAGATAAGATTGAAGGCATATGGCAGTATCCTTCTGATGCGGCAATGAGGGGGATTTACGGAGACCTCTATCTAAGTTTTACGATTAAAAAGAACGGGAGCCTAAGCAAGGTGGAACTCGTCAGGACCTCAGGACACAGAAGCCTTGATGAAGCAGCTATGAAGGCGCTTAAAAATGCAGCGCCTTACTGGCCTCTGCCTGAGGACTGGAAAGAGGAAGAACTCACTGTCAAAGGACATTTTATATACAGTATTTACGGGGTTTATGTCAGGTAAGCCCAAAAATTCTTCTGGTATAATTAAACCATGAAACCGAAAAAACACCTTGGCCAGAATTTTCTTTATGACCCTTCCATACTCAGGAAGATTGTGCAGGTATCAGAGATATCATCCGAAGATACTGTTGTTGAGATAGGGCCCGGCCACGGCAGTCTTACAGCGCTGCTTGCAGAGAAGGCAAAAAAAGTTATAGCAATAGAACTTGACAGGGAACTTTGCGAAAAACTCAAGACCGAATTTAACGAGTACGGGAATGTTGAGTTTGACTGTGGAAATGCGCTCAGATATCCCTATGAAGGCCTTCCTGAATTCAAGGTAGTTGCAAACATCCCTTATTACATCACTACTCCGATAATATTCAGGCTTATTGAGAGCAGGGGGAATCTCATATCCATGACGCTCACTGTCCAGAAAGAGGTTGCAAAGAGAATAGCAGCTCAACCTGACACTAAAGACTATGGCGTTCTTTCTATCATGATTCAGTATTATGCTGTTCCGGAATTAAAGTTTATAATTCCTAAAGGTGCGTTCAGGCCTGTGCCAAAGGTTGATTCTGCCGTCATTCATCTAAAAATCAGAAAATCGCCTCTCGTCAGTGTTAGGGATGAGAAGTTTTTTTTCAGGGTGGTCAAGACCGCTTTTACACAGAGGAGAAAGACGCTTGCAAATTCGCTGAAGTCAGTATCTCCTGATATAAAGGAGAAGATTATCAGTGCCGGGATTGACCCGACGAGAAGGCCGGGCACCTTGAGCATTGAGGAATTTGCAAGACTGGCGGATGTGCTGTGAAAATATTTGACATTATAGACATATCAGGCGATGTAGGTATAAGGGCTTTCGGCAAAAGCATTGAAGAGGTCTTTAAAAACTCCGCCATTGGAATGTACAGTTTGATAACGGACCTTGAGGGTGTTAAAGCGGATAAGAACATCAGCATTTCCGTGGAAAGCAATTCCCTTGAAGGGCTTCTCGTTTCATGGCTGAATGAACTTGTATTTCAATTTGACACATATAATTTTATCGGCAAGGATATAACGATATCAGCTTTCAGCATTCAGCCTTCAGCTTTAAAGGCAGAGATAAGAGGAGAGGAATTTGATACTGAAAGGCATGAGAGAAAGTTATTGATAAAGGCAGCGACATATCATAGACTGAAGGTAGAGAAGGCAGGGGATGTTTGGCAGGCAGATATTATTTTTGATATCTGACAAAGACATGATAACCCCCCCCCGTGCTGACTCCGTTTCTCTGCGCCGATTATTTCAGGCATACACATAAAATCAATTTGACATCGGGTGACATTTGTGTACATAATATAATACACAAATGGAGGACAAGGCTATGAAATTTTTGAGCGTTCGGGATTTAAGAGGCAAATCAGCGCAGATATGGAAAGAGCTTCCCGGAGAAAGGGAGATGGTTGTTACAAGCAATGGACGGCCCATAGCCATCCTTGCGGCAATAACCGAAAAAAACCTTGAGGAATCGCTATCGGCATTTCGTCAGTCACGCGCAGTTGAAGCGGTTGTCTCTCTTCAGCGCAGTTCCGTAGAGCAGGGAACCGACAAGATTTCACTGGCTGAGATTAACGCTGAGATAAAAGCTGTCCGTAAAAAGCGCTCGCGATGAACATTGTGCTTGACACCAATGTTATCGTTGCCGGTCTTTTGTCGCCGTTCGGGGTTTGCGGAGAAATCGTCCGCATGGTTTCATCCGGCGAACTGACGCTTTCTTTTGATGCGCGTATTTTTTCGGAGTATAATGAAGTTATGCGCCGGCCTAAGTTTAAGTTTGAAGAAGAAAAGGTAAATACACTTCTTGACTATATTGAGTATCGCGGACAGACCGCAGCGCCTTCTCCTTTGGCCAATTCGCTTCCTGATTCTGACGACGAGCCATTCCTTGAAACAGCCATTGCAAGCCATGCTGTATGCCTTGTCACGGGAAATCAAAAGCATTTTCCTGCTGAACTATGCTTGGGAATTAAGGTCTTTTCTCCAAAAGAGTTCTTGATGTTTTACAAAAAACAGAAAAGACGCGTAAAAGAATAATTTATAAAAGAACCTTCTTGTCCGGAGGATACTGATTTTATGCTTCCTGAAAAACTTAAACGAATTGATGAAACAAAAATAGAAGTTCCGGCTGATTATAAACCCGGAATGAGGGTTAAGGGGATAATTTATGTTGACGAAGTCCTTGAAAAAGACCTTGAATCCCAGTCCATTGATCAGGTTGCGAATGTCGCGACACTTCCGGGTATTGTAAATGCGTCTATGGCAATGCCGGACATTCATTCAGGTTACGGGTTTGCAATCGGCGGAGTTGCTGCATTTGATCTGGATGAAGGGATAGTCTCGCCGGGCGGCGTGGGCTATGACATAAACTGCGGTGTGCGCCTCTTAAGAACCAACCTGATGAAGAACGATGTTACGCCGAAATTAAAAGACCTTGTCGGAATACTTTATAATGAAATTCCTTCAGGAGTCGGTTCAAAGGGCAAGATACGGCTTACGCCTGACAGCGAAAGAAGGTTGATGCTGAATGGCGCGCGGTGGGCTGTGGAAGAGGGATACGGAGAGATGTCAGACCTTGAAAGGATTGAGTCAGGAGGATGCATTGACGGCGCAGACCCTGACCTCATAAGCAAAAAGGCTTATGATAGGGGAAGGGCGCAGCAGGGCACTCTCGGTTCAGGAAATCATTTCCTTGAGATACAGTATGTTGATGAGATATACGATGAAAAATCTGCTAACGCAATCGGCCTTTTTGAAGGGCAGGTTACTGTAATGATTCATACAGGCTCGCGAGGATTCGGGCATCAGGTATGCACCGACTTCCTTGAAGTTATGGAGAGGGCTGTCAGTAAATACAAAATTGAACTTCCTGACAGGGAACTTGCCTGCGCTCCGTACAATAGCCCTGAGGCGCAGGATTATCTTGCTGCGATGAGGGCTGCCGCAAATTATGCCTGGGCCAACAGGCAGTGCATAATGCACTGGACCAGAGAGGCGTTTATTAGTTTTTTCAGTACAACACCTAGGGAACTCGGAATGAATCTGGTATATGATGTTGCGCATAATATCGCAAAAGTGGAAGAACATATTGTTAACGGCAGAAAGAAAAAACTGGTAGTCCACAGAAAAGGAGCAACACGGGCCTTCCCGCCGGGTCATCCAGATTTGCCTGATGCGTATAAACAAATAGGCCAGCCTGTCTTGATACCCGGTGATATGGGAAGGGCATCGTTTGTACTTATAGGGACAGAAAAGGCGATGAGCGAAACATTCGGTTCAACATGTCACGGCGCAGGAAGAGTGATGTCAAGGCATCAGGCAATAAAGAAGGCAAAGGGACGGGCTATATGGAGGGAAATGGAAGACAAAGGCATAATAGTCCGCTCTGCAGGAAGAGAGACGCTTGCCGAAGAGATGTCAGAGGCGTATAAAGATGTTTCAAATGTCGTGGATGTAGTTCATAAGGCAGGAATATCAAAAAAGGTTGCAAGATTAAGGCCCCTCGGTGTTATTAAAGGATGAAAATCTGATATAATCGTTCTCAATGGTAAATACCCTCTCTATTATCCCTCTCGGCGGTGTTGAGGAGATAGGCCTCAACATGACTGTCATGGAATACGGAAACGACCTCATTATTGTAGATGCCGGGCTGATGTTCCCTGAAGAGGACATGCTCGGCGTTGATTTTGTCATCCCGGATTTTTCTTACCTCATCGAAAATAAGGATAAGATAAAAGGCGTTGTGCTCACGCACGGGCATGAAGACCACACAGGCGCTCTTCCTTTTCTTTTAAAAGAGATAGATGTGCCAATCTACGGCACTCCGCTCACACTCGGGCTTGTAAAAGAAAAACTGAAAGAACATTCTCTTGAAAATGCCACACTCATTTCTGTAAAGCCGAGGGATGTGGTGAACCTTGGAGTGTTTTCAATAGAATTTGTGCGCGTGACCCACAGTATTGTTGATGGTGTTGGATTGGGAATAGATACGCCTCTTGGAAAGATTGTGCATACAGGAGATTTCAAACTTGACCCGACGCCTGTTGACGGGCAATTGATGGATTTTCACAAGTTTTCCGAATATGGAGAGAAAGGCACCCTCCTGCTGCTTTCTGACAGCACGAATGCTGAAAAAGGCGGATTTACATTTTCCGAAAAGGAAGTAAGCCGTGCATTTGAGGACATCTTCTCAAAGGCGCACGGGAGGATAATAATTGCGACTTTTGCCTCAAACATACACAGGATTCAGCAGGCGATTGACGTTGCAGTAAAGTTTGGCAGAAAAGTAATTCTCTGCGGCAGGAGTATTGTCTCCAATGCGCAGATTGCCCTGGACCTCGGCTATCTCCGGATACCGAGAGAGACCTGGCTCAGGCTTGAGGATTTAAAAAAGCTTGAAGACAGAGAGGTAGTGATTATAACAACTGGCAGTCAGGGCGAACCCATGAGCGTGCTTTCAAGGATAGCTACCGATGAGCATAAAAATATAAAAGCCAAGCATGGAGATACAGTAATACTTTCAGCAAAGATGATCCCCGGAAATGAGCGCTCCATAGGAAGGATTATAAACCATCTCTTCAAGCGAGGCGCAAATGTCATTTATGAAAAGGTTTCAGAAATACACGTCTCAGGGCATGCATCAAAGGAAGAACTTAAACTCATGCTTAATATGGTGAAACCAAAATACTTCATACCCGTTCACGGCGAGTACAGGCACCTGGTATATCATTCAAATCTGGCTGAGAAGGTGGGCATCCCTAAAGAAAATATATTTATTCTTGAAAACGGCGAGAGGCTTGAGATGGCAGATGATGGGGCAAGAAAGAACGGGAAGGTCAGTTCAGGCAGAATATTCATTGACGGCAAGGGAGTTGGAGATGTTGAAGACATGGTTCTTCGCGACAGGAGAAGGCTTGGATATGACGGCATTGTGCTTGTGATGATTGCTGTTGAAAAACTTACAGGCAGGCTTGTTTCCGGGCCGGACATAATCACAAGAGGCTTTGTCTTTGAAGATACGGCTCCTGATCTCATTAATAATATCGGGAGCCTTGTGTCAGAGACGCTGAAGGTATTGGACAAGGAGATAATGTTAGACCCGTCTCTGGTTAAGGCCAAGATACGAAGTGTGTTGAAGAAGTATCTCAGAAATACTATGGAGAAAAGCCCCATGATAGTTCCGATAATATTTGAGATATAAAAAGATTTGGAAGGAGGGATAATTATGAGCAGGAGAATAATTTTTTTTGCTGTTTTAACCCTTGCCATGTCCTCAAACAGCATTACCTTGGGCGCTGATAAAGAGGCGCCGCAAAATCTTATCATCAAAGAGATGGTGGCCCTTGATAAAGCCTTTAAAACAACAATTGATGCTGTTGTATTAAACCGGCTTGATAAAATTGTTCCCGCATTTGAAGATGTGCATAGGGTAAGAGAAGAGGTTGAGAAAACCATAAAGGAAGGCAAAAAAATAGCCCTTCCCAAAAATCAGGAACGCTTCAAGCTTTTTGTCAGTTTGGATAACAGGTTTCATAAAGAGGCGGAGATACTCATGGAATCAGCGAAGAAAAATCATATAGGCAGAGTCCAGAAACAGACTAACAGGCTTCTCGGTTTATGCGTGAGATGTCATACGATGTTCAGGAAGTAAGCAACCGTTCATGGATTTGATACTTCTCTTAAAGGGTCTCTTTCTGGGGATTGTGGAGGGTATAACCGAGTTCATCCCCGTCTCATCCACGGGCCACCTGATACTTGCCGGCAACCTTCTCGGTTTCGATGGCGAAAAGGCAAAGGTCTTTGAGGTGTTCATTCAGTTGGGGGCGATTCTCTCGGTAGTATGGCTTTACAGGGAAAAGATATTTGGCGTGATGAAAGGGCTTTCGACACGTAAAGATGCCCGCTCTCTTGTAGTCAACCTTATCATTGCGTTTCTTCCGGCTGCATTCATCGGCCTGCTGACGCATAAGGCCATAAAGATTTACCTCTTCAACCCGGTTACTGTTGCGGCGGCGCTCATTGCAGGAGGGCTTGCGATTTTGATAATAGAAAGGATGGATCACAGGTCACATGTGAAGGATGTTGATAACGTCACACTGAAACAGGCCATAGGAGTTGGGATAGCCCAGTGTCTGGCGCTCTTTCCGGGAGTTTCTCGTTCCGGAGCAACGATCATGGGGGGACTTATCATAGGGTTTGACAGGCTGGTTGCCGTAGAATTTTCCTTCTTTCTAGCTATTCCGACCATGTTTGCGGCAACAGGGTACGATTTGCTTTCGAACCTGCACGCGCTCTCGCTATCGGACATCCCGCTCTTCGCCGTTGGATTCGTTACATCGTTCTTCTCCGCGCTGATTGTCATCAAGTCGTTTCTCAGGTATGTATCGCGGCATAATTTTTCAGGCTTTGCATATTACCGTATAGGGTTCGGGTTGCTCGTCCTTGCCTTTTACTGGCACAGGGGGTGAAAGTTCTGACATGGCTGTTTCTTTGTTTTTTCAGGACACGCTTTGGATGTTTTTGTGTATTATAGATTCATGCTTGCAGTGATAATCATTGGAGGGATATGGCTGAAAGGATAACCGGAGATCCGCTGAGGTGGAAGAGGGTTAAAGACGAAGTCCTTGGTATCGTCTCAATCTTGGGCGGCATTTACATCGGACTGAGCCTTGTGACCCACAAGAAATGGGATCCTTCCCTTTTCACGTTTACCAACTCTTCTTCAAGGAACTACGGCGGCATAGTCGGAGCTTATTTATCAGATGCTTTGCTGATGGTTATAGGAGTATCAGCCTTTGCGATACCGCTGTTTATACTTATATATGGCGTTAAGAGGCTGCTAAGAAAAGAAGGCCACAGGATACATTTGATAGGCGCACTGCTTTTTATCCTGTCTTCTTCCATACTCCTGTCTCTGATGTCAGCAACCTTTAATCTTAAGGTTGAGAGTAATCCGGGCGGCATCGCAGGACTATTCATCTCGGATTTTACAAGAAATCTTTTATCCATACCCGGAGCGTATATTTTTTCGCTGGCAGTATTCCTGTCTTCCATCGTGCTTCTCAGCCCGGTGTCATTGGTATCGCTTGTATTGAGGGGCAGGAAGAATGAGGCAATTGAAGAAGAACAGGTATCTGAACCGCTGATTGAAGAGAACATTATTCAAGGCGCTGAATCTCTTGAGCCTTCTCTGACCCCGGGCAGCTTGGGGCAGTTTGAACGGGAGGCGGCTTTATTTAAACAGGTAAATACAAGGCCGCGCAGGGCAGGAGACTATACTCTGCCTTCTTTAGAGCTGCTTAATGTATATGACTCAGGGATAAGGCCGTCAAAGGATGAACTTCTGACAAGCTCTTCTCTGCTTGTACAGAAACTCTCCGATTTTGATGTAGATGGAAAGATAACACAAGTGCAGGCAGGGCCTATTGTGACAATGTATGAGTTTGAACCTGCGCCCGGAGTGAAGATAAACAGAGTTGTTTCACTGTCAGACGACCTTGCGCTTGCGCTCAAGGCTCAGGGAATAAGGGTGTCTCCTATTCCCGGCAAGTCAGCCATAGGCATTGAAGTTCCAAACAGGCTGCGCGAGACAGTATCCCTGAGGGAAATTGTGTCTGCTGACAGTTTTATGAAAAATCACTCAAGGCTCACGCTGGCGCTGGGAAAAGATATTTTCGGCAATCCTCTGGTTTCTGACCTTGCGAAGATGCCGCATCTTCTTGTTGCCGGAGCCACGGGCTCGGGCAAGAGCGTATCAATAAACTCTATGGTGATGAGCATTCTTTATAAGGCTTCTCCTAAAGAAGTTAAGATGCTGATGATAGACCCTAAGCTTCTTGAACTTTCCGCTTACGAAGGAATTCCGCATCTTATCTCGCCTGTTATAACAAATCCGAAAGAGGCGGCAGAAGCGCTGCGCAAGATGGTTTTTGAGATGGAGAACAGATACAGGCTGCTTGCTCAAAAAAGCACTAAGAACATAGAGAACTACAATAAAGTGGTTTCAGAGGAGGAGCAGCTGCCTTATATCGTTATCTTTATAGACGAGCTTGCAGACCTGATGTTCGCCTCGGCGAATGAAGTTGAGGATGCCATAGCAAGGCTTGCGCAGATGGCGCGCGCCTCAGGCATACATCTGGTCCTTGCAACACAGAGGCCGTCGGTTGATGTTATCACAGGCGTCATTAAGGCTAATTTCCCGGCAAGGATCTCGTTCCAGGTTACTACGAGGATAGATTCAAGGACGATACTGGATGCGCAGGGCGCTGAACAGCTTCTTGGCAAGGGCGATATGCTTTTCATGCTTCCGGGGACAAAGATAATACGCATACACGGCGCGCTTATCACAGAAGACGAGATAAAGACAGTTACGGATTTTATCAGAGCACAGGGAGTCCCGGATTATTCCATATTCGAAAATATACGGATAGAAGAGCCGGCAGATAACGAGTTCTCTCCTGAGAGGGATGAGATGTATCATAAGGCAGTGGAACATGCAGAGTCTGTGGGCGAGGTGTCCATATCGTCAATACAAAGGCGGCTTAAGATAGGTTATAACAGGGCAGCCCGCATTATGGAACTGATGGAGGAAGACGGGCTTGTGGGCATGCCGAAAGGCGCAGGCAAACCCAGGGATTTCCTGAGGAGAAGAAGGTGAGCACAGGATACAAGATGCAAGATACAGTCTCCTCAGGCGACTCGCCGAGGCGAGGATGCAGGATAAAAAAGAGTATCTTCCATATTTTATTTGTTCTGACATGTATCGTGTATCCTGCATCGTGCATCGCTTCTTCATCTGATGATGAGGTTGCAAGGATTCAGGAGGCTTACAGGAATATAAGCGATATGAAAGCAGGCTTTGTCCAGAAGAATTATATGAAAGACCTTGGCAGAACAGACACATACAGAGGCATTCTTTTTATAAAGAGGCCTTCAAAGATGAGATGGGAATACAAGGGTGATAAGCCGCAGGAGATTATAATAAATAACGATAAAATTCTGATATATAAAAAGGCTGAGAAACAGGCGTTCAAAAGCGCCTTCAGCAGGCAGACATACGGTCAGGCTCCTGTCGCCCTTCTGAGCGGTTTCGGAAAAGTAAGAGAGGAATTCAATATAACCAAAAAAAATAAAAAACTGATTCTTGTCCCTAAAAAGCCTATGGGGAATATTGTTTCCGTGGAGATAGAAACATCTGATGAAGACTTTCCTATAAAATCTTTTATAATAAATGACATGCGTTCAAACAGGATTGAGATACAGCTTAAAGATATAGCGATAAACACAGGCATTAAAGATGCGGCCTTTGATTTTTCCTTGCCTGAAGGGGTAAACATCTATGAGCATAATTTTTAAGGCTCTCAAAAAAGCTGAAGAGGAAACAAGGACTGAGCGCGCGCCGGTCAAAAAAGCACAGGCTTACCACTTCGGGAGCAAGAAGTTTTTGACCGTAATTATCATCGGCATTGCTGTGCTTGTGCTGTCTTCTTTTGCCGGTATTTATCTGGCTAAAAACAAAACACTCCCGAAACTTTTTGCAAAGTTTTCAAAGAAGGCTGTAGATATCAAGCCAAAGCAGCAGCCCGCAAGCATTCAACCTCCGGCAGTTCCACAGGCTCAACAAACACCAGTGCCTGTTTCTGAAGGCACGGATACAGTGAAACTTTATGGAGATGCGATAAAACAGATAAAAGACAAAAATTATTCGGCTGCTGAAAGCATCTTGAGAAAAGCAATTAGTCAAAAACCAGACGATGCGGTAATGCATAATCACCTCGGACTTGCATTAAAGAATCAGGGTAAATACAAAGAGGCATTAACATCTTATGAAAAGGCGCTTAAGCTTAAGCCCGGTTATTACGAGGCTATGAATAATCTGGCTGTAACTCACGAGATGCTTGGAGACAAAAAGAAGGCAAAGCTTTTCTATAAAAAGGCGCTCTCCCTGAATCCCTCGTATGCTGAAGCCCATTTGAATTATGCCCTGCTGCTTGAGGCTGAAGGAGACAGCCTGACCGCAGAGAGCCACTATCAGGCCTTTCTTAATCTTTCGTCTGACGAAGCCCTGAAAAACAAAGTTAAAGAGCGGCTTAAGGGGCTGAAGAAGTAAGAACGTCGTCAATCCAGCTCAATGCCGCAGACACTGTCGGGAACCCTATGGTGCTTGTAAGCAGAAGAACTGCCTGGTATATTTCTTCGGGTTTTGCTCCTGCCTGAAGCGCCCTTCTTGTATGGGAATGAACAGCGCCCTCTGACCTGATGGCAGCCGCAGCAGCAAGCTGAATCAGATGGGAGGTTTTGCTTTTCAGAGGGCCTGATGTTTTTGCGGCCTTTCCAAGACTATCAACAGCCTTGAAATATTTTTTAAACCTTTTTCTGATGCTGGTATATTGCCCCGGAAGTTTAGCCATAAGCTCCTCCTTATTGCGGTGTTATAAATTTTTACCATGTATTGACGCGGATTGCAAGAAAAAATCAACATCCCCAAAATTTCATATTATAGATATTGCCTGAAGATTTTAATATTTAGCGGATGCATTTGGTTGTTGGGAATGTAGAACCTTTGCGGGATTGCGACATATTCTAAAGAAGTTTTTTGGTCCATTATTGACAAGAATTGCGGAATATGACATAGTAGCTACAAATATAGCCACATGGAGGAATGCGATGAAATTCGCAAATGTCAGAGAACTTAAGAACAAGACGTCCGAGATATTGAGAAACGCAGAAAAAGAGGCTGTGATTATCACATCCAAGGGCAAGCCGCGGGCAATCGTCACCGCGATTTCGGAGGAGGACTTTGAAGATTATCTGCTCGAAAAAAGCGTTGCTCTGCAGGACATGCTTGCTGAATCGCAGGCAGAGTACCATAGCAAGGGCGGCCTAACTCTGGAGAATTACCTGTCAAAAAGGAAAAGAAAGCGTGGATAAGTTTCAGATTGTCCTCTCACCCAATGTGAGTAAAGACCTTGACAGTTTCAGTGATAGTGTTTATGAGAAGATTGTCCTTGCATTGCAGACACTAAAGGACAACCCTTTCCCAAGAGGAAAGCTGATCAAAAAAATCCAGGGAACAAAGACGAATTATTACAGGCTCAGGGTGGACAAGTATCGTGTATTTTATATGCTTGAAGGAACCCGTGCCGTCATTTTGCGCATTCTGGGTAAAAAAGACATTGAGCGGTTTATCAGAAATCTCAACTGAAAAAAGGCGCTTTCTGAATGCTGAAAGCTGAGAGCTTGCGTGAAAGAATTTTTTGCACATAGCGTTGAGGGGAAGCCGAAAAGCGAATGGCAGGGGCTTGAGGAGCATCTGCGCAATGTTGCTGAGCTTGCAAAGAAGTTCGGGGATGAATTCGGCTCAGGAGATTGGGCGTATCTGGTGGGGTTGCGATTTGCTGACAGATTTTGCAATTACAAAATAAAAGAGGAGTGGTGTATCTGATTCCTGAAAAACCCATAGAATCTTTCAGAGGATTTTTAAAAGGGATGGATACAAGGAATATAAGGGAGGATAAGGACAGGTGAAAGTATAGCTCTTCTGGCAGCAGACCTCAGCCTGAAGTATTCACTCCCGATGGCTGATGCCATTGTTTATGCAACGGCAATGGAAGAGAACTGCAAAGTAATCACAAGCGATGCCCATTTCAAAGGTCTTGATGAAACAGTGATTATTTAGTAGTTATATTTCTACCTTCATCCCTGCCGCCATCTTTGCGGCAAGAACAGTGTTATACATAAGCATTGCTATTGTCATTGGCCCTGCGCCGCCCGGCACAGGCGTTATATAAGCTGCCCTTTCTTTTGCAGCATCAAAATCAACATCGCCTACAATCTTTCCTTCAGGCGTTACATTTATGCCGATGTCTATAACCGCAGCGCCTTCTTTCACCATGTCGCCTGTAATGGTTTTTGCCTTGCCTACCGCAGCGCACAGTATGTCTGCCCTGAGACATTCCTCCTTAAGGTTAGGTGTTCTGCTGTGGCAGATAGTGACTGTCGCGTGTTTTCTGAGAAGGAGCAATGCAAGAGGTTTCCCAACGATTACGCTCCTGCCTACGATAACCGCATGTTTTCCCTTTGGGTCAATACCGTATGCCTCAAGCATTTTCATTGCGCCGTGAGGAGTGCATGCAACAAACCCGGGTTCATCAAGCACAAGTTTTCCGAGTGCATCAGGACCGAACCCGTCAACGTCTTTTGCCGGGGATATTCTGTTCATCACCTCTTTTTCATCAAGCCCTTTTGGCAAAGGAAGCTGAACAAGAATGCCGTTTACTTTGGGGTCGTTATTAAGCTCGTTAATGAGTTTTATCAGGTCTGACTGTGTTGTCGCGGCCGGTATTTTATGGGCAAGGCTTGCTACGCCTATTTCAGCGCAGGCCTTTTCCTTTGCTGCAACATATTTCTGTGACGCAGGGTTTTCTCCTACAAGCACGACAGCAAGGCCCGGATGAATTCCTTTAGACTTAAGCTCCTCAATCTCGTTCTTTAATTTAGCCCTGATATCTGCCGCTACTTTTTTGCCGTCAATTAATTGTGCCGCCATAGTTCCTCCTTATTTTTAGGGTTTGGGTATTAGGGGTTAGTATTTTTTGACCAATTCCAAACCCCCAATGACTAATCTCTCTTTTTTATCAGTTCCAGCAGTTCTTCTCTTGTTGATTCCTTTGTCCTGAATATCCCTCTTACTGCTGATGTCACTGTTCTTGCCCCCGGTTTTTTCAACCCGCGCATACTCAGGCACAGATGTTCCGCGTCAATAATCACCATTGCGCCTTTGGGCTTCAGCTTTTCCATAAGCAGGTCTGCAAGCTGTGCCGTAAGGCGCTCCTGCACCTGCGGTTTCTTTGCGAGAACTTCAACCGCCCTTGCGAGTTCTCCGATGCCTGCTATCTTGCCGGCGCTCGGTATGTATGCCACATGTGCCTTGCCTATGAACGGCAGGAGATGATGTTCACACACAGAATAGAAAGGAATATCTTTTAAAAGAACCATTTCATCGTGGCTTTCTCCCGCAATATGTTTAAGTATTTCTTCTGTAGGAGTCTCAAGCCCTGAGAATATTTCCTCATACATCCTGGCGACCCGGGTAGGGGTGTCCTTGAGCCCTGCCCTTTCAGGGTCTTCGCCAATGCCTTCGAGTATGAGCCTTACCCCTTTTTCTATTTTTTTGATGTCCAAATCAGATTCCTCTTATCTTCCCCTTAAACAATGCAGCGGGTTTAAAGTTTAACATTTATGAATATTTGGTGTCAAAGACGCAAATAAGGTAAAATACCTCCTGAAGAGCCGGGTCTGCGACAGATGAAAATAAGAATTTATACTATACACAAGGAGATGCTCAAGGAGCTTGTCCTTACATTTCTTTTAAGCCTCATAGCTCTCAATTTTATTCTTATAATGGAAAAGATACTCAGGCTGAGCAGGCTGCTTTCTGTTGTCGGCGCATCTCTATGGGATATGTTAAAGATAATACTATATCTCCAGCCTCCGATGCTGATTCTTACACTGCCGATGTCCCTTTTAATGTCAACTCTCCTTACTTATGGCAGGCTAAATACCGACAATGAGATAGTGATACTCAGAGCAAGCGGAATGACATTTAAGGGAATAGCTGCGCCTGTGTTTATCCTTGGAATAAGCTGTTTTATCACAGGAATGCTTGTTAGCTTTTATCTGGGCCCTGTCAGCATGATAAAGCTTAGAGAAACGATTTCAAATGTAATAACGACAAGGGCTCCTGCCGCTATAGAAGGCGGAGTCTTTACTACCTTGTTTAAGGATATCGTCCTTTTTGTAAAAGAAAAACCTGAGGCAGACAGGATGCGTGAGGTATTCATATATGATGAGAGAAATAAGAAAGAGCCGAAAGTTGTGACTGCAAAGGAAGGCAGGATTTCCGCTGTGGATGGTATTGATATAGCATTCTATTTAAAGGACGGATATATGCAGATTGCAAGGGGTGCCAGTTCAACGGAATTTTTCTTTGCAGGGTATCATCTGTCTTTAAACCTGAACACAGAACAGCCGGCGAAGAAAAACAGTGAACTTACGCCATTTGAGCTTTTGCGCGAGACTAAAAATTTGTCGCAGCAGCAGGCAGTGCCCTTTTTTCTTGAACTGCACCGCAGGCTCTCCCTGCCATCCGTATGCCTGATACTCATGCTGCTGGGCCCGCCGCTGTCGCTGTTTGCAGGGAAATCAGGAAGGCTTGGCGGCCTTACGCTCGGGCTTTTTATATTTGCTGTTTTTTATGTCCTGCTCATATACGGGGAAAATCTTGCGCGGTCAGGGAGGATATCTCACTATATTGCGGCATGGAGCCCGACAATTATCCTCGGTCTTTTCTCCATCGGCGTGTTTAAAAGGGAGGATAACAGGTAGCAATGCTGATAATCCAGAAGCATTATCTCAGGGAGTTTTTTAAGGTTTTAACTTTAATTGCGGCAGGGCTTGCTCTCATATTCAGCCTTCTGGACCTGATTGACAAGATAGACGACTTTCTGCCGTATAAGCCGTCTATAAAGAGCCTGATGCTTTATGTGGTTTTAAATTTCCCGCGGTATCTTCTCTATCTTTTCCCGATGGCAATTCTTCTTTGCAGTTTGTTTGTTATCAGCCAGGCAAAGAGGAGAGAGGAAATAACGGCAATTAAGGCGGCAGGCGGCCGTCTTAGGACTTTGTTTATGCCCTTCATTTCAGGCGGCATAGTATTAAGTCTTTTCGGGTTCATTCTTGGAGAGATGATAGTGCCTGAATTTTCAAAGAGGGCCTTCGAGCTTAAAAGTTCAATCATGAAAAAGGGCAAAAATGGCAAAAACTTTTCATTCAAAGAAGGCACGATGTGGCTGAGGGCCGCAGACGGTTCTATCGTGAAGATAGGACTGTATATGCCCGATGAAAAGATCGCCAGGGATATCAGCATATTCAAGCTCGGCAGCGAGCGCATAAGAGAAAGAATAGAGGCTGAAGAGGCGCGATGGATTGACATCAAAGGCTCGGATGGCAAGTGGGTGCTTGAGAATGTAACTGTATATGACATGGAGCAGAGTTCCATAAAAAATCATAAGTCGCTTGATTATCAGTTCATGGGCCCGCCTTCTGTGTTTGCCGAAGAGATACGGAAGCCGGAAGATATGGGCATAAAAGAACTCTTAAGGTATACAAAGAGATTAGAGGAGGCAGGATTCAAAAATCTGAAACTTCTGGTTGATTTGAATTCTAAAATATCATATCCTGTCGTTAATTTCTTTATGGTTTTGCTCGGAATTTCCCTGCCGATGAGAGGAAAATCAGGGGGAGGGCTTGCAACAACTGCTATTGGCATTTTTATAAGCCTTATTTACTGGGTCAGCCATGCAATGTCCCTCTCAATGGGATATGCCGGAATAGTTCCGCCTGTTATCGCGGCATGGTTTGTCCCTTTGATATTTGCAGTAATAGCCATAAAATTTTTCAGAAAGATCCATGAATAAGAAGGACAAACCTGCGGTTGTGCATTCGGAGCATGAAATTGTTAGGCTTTTTAAAAATGGTTCAAGAGATTTCATTTTCATTTGTTTTATCACCCATTGACGGAAAAACAAGTCGTTTGCCAATAAAATTGTTATAGATTTTTATGGCATTTTTGATGCTATGTTTGTTGCATCTCCAACGAGTGCCACGTGAATCTTCAGTATGTATTTCTAGGATATCTACTAAGATTAACCCTTCTTTGCCTTTATCGCCTCCGGCTTAACCTTCAATGATTCTTCCAGCAGCAGGAGATATTTTAGATACTTAAACCCGAATTTCATTAAGGCGACTTCGTCATTACGCATTTTTTCAATTTCTTCCCTCTCTATATCAAATACATCAAGGAACTTGCTGTCAAAGACGAACCGCCTAAAGTTATCAAGGTCATAGCTTGCCATATAAAACTGCGTCTGTTTCTTAGGGTCCAGTTCTATTTTTCCCGGAAGATTCCTTCTCATGAGGATGCTTTTCCATTCCCTGTTCATCTCATCATAGAGGCTTGCCTCCTGATCAGCCCTCCACGATGCTACAGTCCACGGTGTATTTTCTTCGTAGCCGAGGCAATGTTCTTCCCTGACAAAGAAATAAAACTCCTCATGCACGACTTCATCGTCTTTCTGTTTTTTGAGTGTTGCCTGGCCAATAGGATAGTATCTGCAGCTTACCGGTCGGTCTGTATAGATGTCGCATCCGCCGGGGGATGTTACAAACAGGCAGCTTCGTTTTTCATCTTTGGACATCTTAAGATAGATATAAGGATGCGATGACTTCTCATCAATCTTTGAAAATGTGTATTTTTCGAGAAACTCCTCTGACGACATTTTGAGCCTGTTCTTCAGGCGCAGAACATCATAAGGCGTGAGCATTAAATCTATGTTGCTGCAACACTTTGTAAAGCACTTTATATCCTTATGGCAGCGGAATTTGAATTTTGTCTCAGGGTCAAGCTTTGTCGGTTGTACTACCTTCATATTAAACATGTGTGAAACCTTTCTTGATTTATAGGATTTGATATTTTAACATAATTTGGCTTCTGACAGCATGATATAATAGCCCTTAAAGAACCTTAAAAGAAGAAGTAGAAGGAGAGGAGGACGAAAAGACTGTGAAATATCAAGTCGGCAGGCCAGGAAGGGTTGTGGTTGCAAGGTTTGAAGACAAAGAGGATGTGCTTTCCAATCTCGCTGGCATAGCAAAGAAGGAGAATATAAAGGCTGCTGTTGTTTATCTTGTGGGTGGGATGCGCGAAGGGAAAATTGTTGTAGGCCCGGAGAAAGATGTCATGCCTCCTGTTCCAATGTGGAGGGAACTCGGAGAAAGCCATGAAATCTTAGGCGTAGGCACAATATTTTATCAGGGCGATGAGCCCAAGGTGCATCTTCACGGCGCATTCGGGAAAAGGGACCATGTCAAAGTCGGATGTCTAAGAGAAAAAGCAGAGACATTTCTTGTCCTTGAGGCGGTTATTGTGGAGATAGATGGGGTGCATGCCGTCAGAGAGCTGGACCCTGTTTCAGGCCTTGCTCTGTTAAAACTTTAGTATGGAGTATTATGCGGACTGCCCAAAATCCCCTCGCCTCCTCAAGGGATGCCGAGGGAAGAAGCAGTTGAGTTTAAGTGAGTAAAACTGATAAAATAGCTTTCAACTTAAAGCCAAAGGGAGGGTTCTTGAAGGTTTTAATCATACACGGGCCTAATCTGAACATGCTCGGGAAAAGGGAGCCGGAGATATACGGGACTTTTTCCCTTGATGATGTGAACAATAAATTAACGGCGCTTGCTGTGGAACTTGGCATGAAGCTCTCGATAATGCAGTCAAACAGCGAGGCTGAAATGATAGATGCAATACAGAAAAAAGGTTACGATGCGCTTATAATAAATCCGGCTGCATATACACATACAAGCATTGCGATAAGAGACGCCATATCAGCAGTAGGCAAGCCCGTTGTTGAGGTGCACATCTCTAATATTCATAAACGTGAAGAATTCAGAAAAAAATCCTATATCGCCGAGGTTGCAACAGGCCAGATAAGCGGCTTTGGCGGAGACAGCTATCTTCTTGCCCTCAGGGCTGTAAAAACCATTCTTTCTAACTAAGCCCGATGAACTCACGGCTTGCCGGCATAAGAGCGTCTTTTAACGGCATTGACGGGTTTCTTGTAACTGATATAAATAATGTCAGATATTTTACAGGCTTCAGCGGCTCTTCAGGATTTCTGCTGATAACGAAGACAGCGAATTTTTTTGTTACTGACTTCAGATATAAAGAGCAGGCGGGGTGCGAGGTTGAGGGATGGGATATTGTTATTGAGAAAGAGAAAAGAGCCAAAACCGTGTCTGCGCTTGCCAAAAAGCTTGGGATAAACAGGCTTGGTTTTGAAGCGTCTGTTTCTTATGGATTTTTTGATGCGCTTTCAAAAAAAGGCATTGTTCTTAAACCTTTTAAGGATTTTATTGAAAGGCGCAGATCAGTGAAAGAAGACAGGGAAAAGGCGTTGATTAAAGAGGCTGTAAGACGCGCTGAGTCGGCATTTCTTGCAGTGAAGCCTTATATCAAAACAGGCGCAAAAGAGAAAAGGCTGGCAAGGATGCTTGAGGAGAATCTCAAAAGAGGGGGGTGCAAATGCATTCCATTTGATATAATAGTTGCTTCCGGCAAAAATTCTTCAATGCCTCATGCAAGGCCGTCAGAGAAAAGGCTGGAGGCAGGAGACCTTGTTGTCATAGACTGGGGAGGAGAGGCTGGAGGTTATTTTTCTGATATGACGCGAACCCTGCTTATCCGAGGCGCTGATATTGGTAAAAAAAGGGAAATATACAAGACAGTATTAAAAGCGAACAGAAAGGCTGTATCAGCAATATCACCCGGCATAGACAGCAGGGAGATTGACAATTCTGCACGGGATGTTATAAAAAAGGCAGGATATGCCGGATTTTTCGGGCATGGCACAGGGCATGGCATCGGGCTTCAGGTTCACGAATCACCGTACATAACATGGAACAGGAAAGAGCGGATCAGAGAGGACATGGTGTTTACAATAGAGCCCGGTATTTATGTCCCCGGAGTCGGCGGGGTTAGGATAGAAGATATGGTGCTTGTGAAGCCCAAAGGAGCTGAAGCGCTGACGGGACTGCCGAGGAAATTGGAGGTTATTTAAATTGATTGGGAGGCATAATTGATTTCGACAAGTGATTTCAGAAAAGGCCTTAAAGTTGAATTTAAGGGGGAACCCTGCGAGATAGTAGAATTTCAGCACGTTAAAATGGGAAGGGGCGGCGCTATTGTCAGGACAAAAATGAGGAATATTAAAACTGGCGCAGTTCTTGAAGAGACCTTCAGGTCAGGCGAAAAACTTGAAACCCCGGGGCTTGAAGAAAAGAACATGCAGTACCTGTATTCACAGGAAGGGCTCTATCACTTCATGGATGAAGAGACTTATGAGCAAACGCCGTTCAGGAGCGAACAGCTTGGCGAGGCAGTAAGATTTATTAAGGAGAATATGAAGGTTAAAGTGCTGTATCATAAGGACGTGCCTATAAGCGTGGAGGTTCCGACGTTCGTTGAACTCAAAGTTGTAAAAACAGATCCTGCGGGCTTTAAGGGCGATACAGCCTCAGGAGGAGGGAAGCCTGCAACTTTGGAGACAGGGGCTGTGGTCAGAGTGCCCTTTCATATAAATGAGGGAGACATGATAAGAGTTGATACAAGAACATCTGAATATATGGAGAGAGTAAAGTAGGGGGGGGAAATGGAAATTGATGATTTAAAAGTACTTATAGAACTGCTTAAGGACACAGACATCACGGAACTCCAGATAGAAAAAGACGGCAATAAGGTTAAGATACGGAGAGAGAAACGGCTGTCTTCATTTGAATTGTCAAGGCCTGTGGTTGTGCATGAAAAGCCGGCAGCTGAACCGACAGAGGATACACAGAGGCTTATTACAGTAACCTCACCGATTGTAGGGACATTCTATAGGTCCTCATCCCCGGAGACGGAACCATTCGTGCAAACAGGCGCAAGGGTTAAGAAGGGGCAGGTGTTGTGCATCATAGAGGCGATGAAACTTATGAACGAGATAGAATCAGAGGTAGAAGGCGTTATTGTCAGGATGCTTGTTGAAAACGGGCATTCCGTGGAATACGGGGAGCCGCTCTTCCTCATAGAGCCGGTATAAATAAAACATGGAATTATTTAAGAAAGTTTTGATAGCAAACCGCGGAGAGATTGCGGTAAGGGTTATAAGCGCCTGCAAGGAACTCGGCATAAAGACAGTCGCCGTATATTCAGACGTAGAAAAAGAAGCTCTGCATGTCAGGCTTGCAGATGAGGCCGTCTGCATCGGGCCTGCGAATTCTGCTCAGAGCTATCTTAACATCCCGGGCATTCTTAGCGCCGCTGAAATAACGGATTCAGAGGCAGTGCATCCGGGGTATGGTTTCTTATCTGAAAATCCCCATTTTGCAGAGGCCTGCGCCACATCAGGGATAACATTTATCGGCCCTACGCCTGAGAATATAAGAGTCGGCGGCGATAAGGCAAAGGCAAGGCAGATGATGAAAAGGCGCGGCATTCCTGTTGTGCCGGGAAGCGACGGCCCTGTTATTTCAGAAGAGCTTGCCATGAAGGTGGCAAAGAGAATAGGTTTCCCTGTGATTGTTAAGGCGTCTGCGGGCGGCGGCGGCAGGGGAATGCGCATTGTGAACGAAGAAAGCGGGCTTGAACAGGCATTTTATATGGCACAAAGGGAAGCTCTTGCCGCATTCGGGAACGGCGAGCTTTATGTTGAGCAGTATATCCCTGAGATACGGCACATAGAAATCCAGATAGCCGCTGACAGCAAAGGCAATACAGTGCATTTCGGAGAGAGAGACTGCTCAATACAGAGAAGGCATCAGAAACTTATAGAAGAAGCGCCATCCCCTGTCTCAACAGAGAAGTTCAGGAAAAAAATTGGAGAGCTGGCTGTAAGGGCGGCAAAGGCTATTAAGTACAGGAATATCGGGACCATGGAGTTTATCGTAGATATGGAGGGCAATATATATTTCATGGAGATGAATACAAGGATTCAGGTTGAGCATTCTGTCACAGAGATGGTCAGCGGCATGGACCTGGTAAAGGAACAGATAAAACTTGCCGCAGGCTCCCTGATAGAATATAAGCAGCATCAGATAAAATCTTACGGCCATGCGATAGAGTGCAGGATAAATGCCGAGGATCCGGAGCGGTTTATCCCGAATCCCGGCAAAATTACATTCCTTTCTCTGCCCGGCGGCCCGGGTGTGCGCGTGGACACAGCTATTTACAGCGGGTGGACAGTGCCTTCATATTACGACTCGCTTATAGCAAAGGTTATTGCGCACGGCAGAAACAGGGAAGAGGCTGTCTCAAGAATGAAACGCGCTCTTGATGAATTTATTATTGAGGGAATAAAGACAACAATACCTTTTCATAAGAAGGTCTTTTCACAACCCGACTTTGTGAGCGGCGAGTTCAATACAGGGTTTGTTGATAAGATTAACGGTTCAGGACAGTCGGGCCCGGCTCGCGGCGAGGATAAGCAATGAGCGGCGCAAAGGACAGGAGAACAAAAAGGGCGCTGGTAAACAAAGATGTGGTGATAAACGGCGTGATAAAGGCAGAGGCGCTTGATATAAGCATAGACGGCATGTACGTTTATACGAAGTCTAATTTTATTCCCGGGACAATCTTTGAGATCACTTTTAAAATAGGAGATGAAACTATTAAGGCAATGGCGCATGTACAGCACTCCCAGCCTAATGTTGGCGTAGGAATCAGGCTTGTGGATCTTTCCCCTGAAAATACTGAGAAGATAAAGAAGTATGTAGAAGGCTGAAGGTTATACTGCCGTCCGGTGTCAACTTGTTGCTAAAAGTATTCAAAATTATTTATAATATAAAATAACTTTAAGGAGGATTAAGTTGAAAGAAGGGATACATCCTGAATATAAAGAAGTGAAGGCGGTCTGCGCCTGTGGCGAGAGTTTTGTCACAAGGTCCACTAACCCCAAGATTCACGTTGATATCTGCTCAATGTGCCACCCGTTTTTTACCGGAAAGCAGAAGATACTTGATGCTGAAGGAAGAGTAGAGAAGTTTAAGAAGAAATACGCAAAAAAAACCAAGAAGTAGATAGGCTTAAGAGGATAAAAGTCGTCCCGGCATTACGCATGGACGGCTTTTTTATTGGCTAAAGCAAACCCCACTTTAATAATAGACATAAGAGGAATAGAATGAAGAACATAGGCGGACAGGCGGTAATAGAGGGAGTGATGATGAAGTCCCCAAAAGGCTGGACCGTGGCTGTAAGGGACACAAAGGGGTATATTCACGTGAAAAGGGAAGCGCTGTCTGAGCTTCCGAAGCTGCTGAAGGTTCCGATGCTTAGAGGAGTTGCGGCCTTATTCCATGCTCTTTTCCTTGGAGTGAAGGCGATAGAGTTCTCTGCAAGCAAGGCGTATGATGAAGATGAAAAACCGATGAGCCCTTTAACCATCAGCCTGACAATGGGCTTCGCTTTTGTTATAGGGATTGCGCTTTTTGTGCTTCTTCCGCTGTATGCAACGAAACTTATCGGTATTGTGATTGCTTCTGTTTCCGAGAATTCGTTTTTATTTAACCTCATTGACGGGATAATAAGAGTTCTTATATTTTTGCTTTATGTCATGGCAATCGGACTCTGGAAGGAGATGAGGAGGATATTTGAGTATCACGGCGCTGAGCACAAGGTAATACATGCATACGAAGACGGCCAGGAACTCAATGTGGAGAATGTAAAGCGTTTCAGCCCTCATCATCCAAGGTGCGGCACGAGTTTTCTTCTAATAGTTATGGTAACAAGCATTTTCGTATTTTCTTTCATCCCGCAGTCGTGGGTTTTTATTTATAAGTTTCTCTCAAGGCTTATTCTTATTCCGGTAGTAGCAGGGCTTTCCTATGAGATTCTGAAGCTTTCTGCAAGGATGAAAGACAATCCGATTATAAACCTCATGATTATGCCGGGGCTTCTTCTGCAGAGGCTCACAGCCCATGACCCTGATGACAGGCAGATAGAGGTTGCCATCACAGCATTAAAAGAGGTTCTTAAATTAGAGGCGGAAAATGCTGCTTGAAAAACTCCAGACAATAGAAGATAGATACGAGAAACTGACAGTCGAGATGATAGACCCGGAGGTACTGTCTGCGCCGCAGGAGTATCAAAAATACTCGAAGGAACAGTCCGACCTTCAGCCGCTTGTTGAAAAGATCCGCGAGTACAAAAAACTTTTGACGGATATGGAAGGAGCGGAAGAAATTCTTAAAGGCAGCGATAACGAAATGAGGGAGCTTGCACAGGTAGAGCTTAATGAACTGAAGGAGAGAAAGCCTAAGATAGAAGAAGACCTGAAGACAATGCTTCTGCCGAAAGACCCGAGGGATGAAAAAAGCGTAATACTTGAGATACGGGCAGGCACAGGCGGAGAAGAGGCGTCTCTTTTTGCGGCAAACCTTTTCAGAATGTACTCAAGATATGCTGAGATGAGGAGATGGAAAGTAGAGGTGATTGATTCCAGCCCGACAGGCCTCGGCGGGTTAAAGGAGATAATTGCAAATATCACAGGTAAGGGCGCATACAGCAGGCTGAAATATGAAAGCGGGGTTCACAGAGTGCAGAGGGTGCCGGTAACTGAGGGCTCCGGAAGGATTCACACATCAGCTGCAACAGTTGCGGTTTTGCCTGAGGCTGAAGATGTTGACATAAAGATAGAAGAAAAGGATCTCAGGATTGATACCTTCTGCTCATCAGGCGCAGGCGGGCAGAGCGTAAACACTACCTATTCAGCAGTGAGGATTACCCATGTGCCTACAGGACTTGTTGTGCAGTGCCAGGATGAGAGGTCCCAGTTAAAGAACAGGGGAAAGGCCATGAAGGTTTTGCGTTCAAGGCTTCTTGATCTTGAGATAGAGAAAAAAGATAAAGAACGCGCCGCTGACAGAAAGACTCAGGTTGGCACGGGCGACAGGAGCGAGAGGATACGGACGTACAATTTTCCGCAGAATAGGATGACTGACCACAGGATAGGGCTGACTCTTCACAGGCTGGAGAGCGTTCTTGAGGGCAATATTGATGAGATAATAGATAATCTTATTGCCCACTATCAGGCAGAGAAGCTGAAAGAGTTGTAACGCTTGAACTTACATTCGAATATCCTGAAAAAATAAAAATTTGACACCTGCCGCTTTTACCTTGACTTTTTAATTAGGACTTATAGATAATAAGCACAATTCAAGGTTGTCACCCAAGTGACAGAGTTTCTTTTTACCACCTTGCTAAAATGCTTTGCAAACTGATTATGAGAAAGATTATGAAGATAGCGGATAGTGGGTGCTGGTGAAGGCAACAAGCAATCAGCCAATGTCCTGTTTTATCCAGTGCAGTGAGTGTTGCACGAAAGGAGGGGTGTATACTTTTTCATTGCAACAACAGTTCATCAGGCATACTTCAATCACAGGATTTTAACCATGACCGGATTAGACGCCATTTTTTTTGAAAGGAGGTTTTTTAGGAGCGGATCACCGGATCCAAAAAAGTTGAGGCAGACGGATGCTAATAATGAGGCAAGTTGTTTTCTTAGCGTCCCACTTAAAAACAATTCAGCCAAAAGGAGAAACATTATGCGTTCCACATTTATGACCCTGCTTTTATGTGCAGTCCTTGTCGGCTTGTGCATTGCACCGCCGGTGTTTGCGGCAGACTTCCCGGATCATCCGATAAAAATGCTTACTATGACAAAGCCTGGCGCCCAGATTGATTTATTGACCCGCTCGCTGGCTAATGCCATGAGCGCTGAACTGGGACAACCCGTACTGGTGGCCAACACTCCTGGTGGTTCCCATGGCAGCGTGATGGCTACGGAACTGAAAAACGCCAAGGCCGACGGCTATACCTTGGGCGTATCGGCTACGGCTGCGTATACCTATTCACCGCATTATGTTAAAACGGGCTACACTATTAATGATTTCACGTTCATTTCCATGATGGGGCTCAATCAAAGCGGCCTTGTCTGCGCTCCTAACCGCCCATGGAAGACCCTGAAAGACGCTTTCAATTGGGCCAAGAAGGAAAAGAAGGGGTTGACCTATATGTTTCAGGGTTCTGACGACCGGGATGTTATGAAGCGCATAGCAGCCAAGGAAGGGGTAAGCATTTCGCTTATGCCAAGCACCGGCGGTCCTTCGATAATATCAGCGATTATGGGCGGCCATGCGGACCTGGGGCATTTGGGCGCCATTTTGTTTGAATACGTCAAGGGCGGCAAATTGAAGTTGCTGGCCGCAACGACCCCGACCAGGCTTAACCCTTATGGGGATGTGCCCACCTTGAAGGAACAAGGCTGGGACGAATCGGTGGAAATGTTTGTGGTGCTGGCCGCGCCAAAGGGTTTACCTAATGACGTCTTGGCCCGGATTCAAAAGGTTGTTGACAAACTTGCAAAGGATGCCGGTCTTCAAAAAATGATTACCGAGACCCTGAAAATGGCCCCGGTGCAATGGGGACGCGCCCATGCTGAAACCTATATGAAGCAGGCCAGTGAGCGCTTTGCGCGTGAAGCGGCAAGTAAGTAAGTGAGATGAGCAGCAAAGCACACACAGTGCTATTGTGCTCTATTCAAGGAGGAGGGCATGACGCGTAAGGACAATTTCATCTATGGCGGCATTGCGCTGTGCAGTGCGGCCTTCTTATTCTGGATCATTCCGGCTTACACGCCTGAATATCCGGGTTACGGTGTTGCTGCAGCGGTTTTGCCCAATGTGACTGTCGGCTTCATATTGGCGCTTTCGGTGTTGGCGCTGGCGATGAATATTTTTTCATATTTATCCGCAAAACCGGCGAGCCCTGAAAAAAATCTGTCAGAGGACAGCGGTAAAGCAGCCAAGGTGCATTTGCGGCACCTTGTCAGCTTCATTGTCCCCAGTGTCCTGCTGATGTATGCCATGATGTGGATCGGTTTTATTCCGGCCGCGATTGCGTTTATGCTGGTGATTCAGTATCTTTGCGGGCAGCGCAAGCCGGTTACAATTGTTCTCGTGGCTCTTAGCGCGGCGTTTTTAGTGTATGGGGCTATGCGTTACGGACTTGGAGCGCCCATGCCATGAACCAGTACATTTCGGATTGGAGGTAAATTAGTTATGCTGGAAACTGTCATTGCGGGATTTATAGATTCTCTACAGCCTATAAATTTGCTGTTTGTGTTAGTAGGTGTCATCGCGGGTGTCATCGCGGGGGCTATTCCGGGCATTAACGGGCCTATGGCCATTGCGCTGTGCATACCGTTATCGTACTACATGTCCCCTCTGGCGGCCATCAGCTTTCTTGTGGGACTCAATAAGGGTGCTTTTTTTGGGGGCTCCATCTCCGGCGTATTGCTCAATACGCCGGGGACGCCCGAAGCTGCGGCCACCACGTGGGACGGCTATCCATTGTGCGTACAAGGCAAGGGAGAAAAGGCTTTGCGCGCGGCGCTCTATGGGTCGGTTACAGGGGATTTCTTTTCGACCGTAGTGCTTATTTTGGTGGCCGCGCCGCTTGCGACTGTGGCCTTGTACATGGGGCCTCCGGAAATCTTTGCTTTGATTTGCCTGGCCCTGACCATCATTGCGGGGCTGGGAGAGGCGTCTCTTACGCGGGGCCTTATAGCCGCTGCGGCCGGGATTTTGATAGGCACCATCGGCATAGAATCGGTATCGGCACTGCCGCGTTTAACCTTTGGTTTATATCAATTGGAAAGGGGCATATCACTTATTCCTATCGGCATCGGGATGTTGGCTTTTTCGGAAATCATCCTCCAATTAGAGCGCCGTATCAAAGCAGGCAGCCCCGAATGCACAGTATCATTCTCGTCTAAACCGGAAGATCGCTACATTTCATGGGCCGAGTGGCGCGGCAGCGCCAAAACTTTATTGCGTTCATCCATTGCAGGCACAGTGGTCGGAGCTTTGCCCGGCCTCGGCGCGCCGGTGGCCTCGTTCTTTGCTTATGACCAGGCAAAGAAAAATTCAAAAACGCCTGAAGAGTTCGGCAAAGGCAAGCTTGAGGGGATATTCGCCTCTGAATCGGCCAACAGTTCGGTCGTTGCGGCTAGCCTTATTCCTCTGTTCACTCTGGGTATTCCGGGCAATGTGGCTGCTGCCCTGCTCATCGGCGCGTTCGTAGTTCACGGCATGATCCCGGGGCCCTTGATGTTTGAACAGAACGCGCAGTTCATCTACGGCATCTACGGCAGTTTAATCATTGCCAGCGGCATGCTGCTTGTTGTCGGGCGCGTTGGGTTAACAACGTTTTGCAAGGTGGTAAAAGCTCCGCCTGCTATCCTTTATCCCTGTATCATCTTCACTTGCATCATGGGCTCGTATTTGGCGGAGTTTTCCACATTCGATGTGACGTTAATGTTGTTTTTTGCCTTTGTTGCATACTTCATGAGAAAGTTTGATTTCAGCCACATCTGTCTTATTATTGGATTTATTCTTGCTCCAATTTGGGAAACGGCGCTTCAGCAAGTCGTAATTGCATCAGAGCATGCTCCTTATATGTTTTTCACCCGTCCTGTGGCTATGGCTTTAATGGCTATTACGGCTTATGTTGTCATAAAGACAGGTATAGGAAAATGGAAGAGCCAGAACATTGAAAAGAACTTGGCGGCATGACACAGGAGAGGCCTAATGCAATGAGTTAATAATAAAGATGGGTGCGCAAAAAGAGATTTGCGCACCCATCACTGGCATATGGTGATAAAAAGCAGTTCATCAGGCATACTTCTAAGAATGCAGAACAAATACAGCTTTGCCGTATAGAAACCTTAAAAATATGTCTTTATCCAGAAGTAGATGAAGACGGGGGGGCAAAATGAAGAAGATGGCGATGGTTTTACTGTTTTTGTCTTTGCTTTTGATAGTGCCTTCAATGGGGATGGGAGCGGAAATAAAATTAGGCGTGCTTCCGACGCAGCCGGAGCAAACACTGCGTGAAATGTATACTCCGCTGGCGCAATTCATTGCAAAAGAGACCGGTTCAAAGGTCACCTTGGTGATCCCCAAGGATTTTGACACGTATGCCAAACAGGCAATCGCAGGCGATTTTGACATCGGGTTCGCCAATCCCAATGTCTACATTGATATCAAAAAAGCGGTTTCACAGGTCGAACCTCTGGCAGCAGTCACCGGCAAATTAAAAGGGGTCTTCATTGTGGCAAAAGAGAGTCCTATAAAATCCATAAAAGACCTGAAAGGCAAGAAAATCAGTTTTGTTGACACCGGCTCAGCCGCCGGCTATGTAGCCCAGATGTTAGAGCTTAAGAAGGCCGGCATCGAAAAGAAGGATATCACAATCACCTTTGCCGGGAAACCCCCAAAGGTGGCAGAAGCGGTAAGAGACGGAAAGGCGGATGCAGGCGGGATGCCTACAGGGGTCTTTAAGAAACTGTCGTACGCAGACATGATGAGGGTAATCGGGAATACAGCTGACCTGCCCAATTGGCCGGTCCATACAACAAAGAAAACAGATAAAGACATTGCATCAAAAGTGAAGAATGCCGTTCTAAAACTGAAGCCTCTCTCGGCAGAGGCAGATAGGGCGCTGAAAGAGGCTAACCTTGCGGGGTTTGTCCCGACGGCCGATAAAGACTATGAACCGATGAGGGAAGCGGCTAAAGCGGCTGGAGTTTTCTAAAAATCCAAGTTTAAAAGGAGGGAACTTATGGATGAAAAGGTTCAGAAGGAAGAGTCGTATTTAGAAGAGAGAATGAAGGCTCTCGAGGAGGCGGAGGAGGCCGAGGTCGCAAAACCTAAAAAGGCGACCATTGGGTTGATCATTGCCTTTGCGATACTATTTGCACTGCATTTTGGCCCTGCAATCCCGGGCCTGAGGCCCACGTCGCAGTCAGTGCTTGGAGTTTTTCTTTGGTTTATCACCGTAATGGTCTCGGATGCCCTTCCAAAGGCAATCGTCGGATTTACATCTCCGATGCTGGTCGTGCTATTTGCCGGAATTAAACCGGGCGTTGCATTTAAATCATTCTCGACCGATCTATTCTTTCTGGCGGGCGGGGCTTTTGTAATTGCGGGCATTATGATGGGAACGCCTCTCGGCAAAAGGATCGCATTGAAGATCGTTACACTATTGAAGTCAAATAAGGTCACGAGAATTCAGACAGGCCTTGGACTGGCAGACGTAGCGGTAGGTTCTGTTTTGCCCACTGTTTCTGAAACAGCGCTCTTTTTGCCTGTTACGAAGGCCATCGGCACGTTAATGAAGGGAAAGGAACACCTGCCGGAAGTCAAAAGGATTAATATGGCGTTATTACTCCAGACACCGGGATTGACGCCGCTCTTTACGGGGGTGTGTATTCTCACCAGCCACTTCCCTAATCTGATACTTGCAAATCAATTAAAGGAAAGTGAAGGGATATATATATCATGGTTGGATTGGGCTTGGCTTAACCTTCCGCTTTGGGGGCTGCTGCCGATAATGTTTTGGTATGTCTTTACCTATTTTAAGCTGTGGAAGCTGGAGATACCCGGCGCCGAGGTGGAGATCCCAAAGATGAAACAAGAGTTGGGCGTGATGTCATTTGGCGAGAAATGGGCTGTTTTCAGTATCCTCATAGGCCTGGCCCTCTGGATGACAGAAAGCTTTCATGGCATCAAGTCCGGAATGGTCGCGTTAATAACATCAGCGTTGTTGTTCATGCCGTGGAGTGGGATTAAATTCGCGAATGTTAACAAACATATTATGTGGGACACATGGGTATTGCTTGGGGGCGCGATTTCGCTGGGGGTTATTTTGTATGACGTCGGCACGGTAGCCTGGATGTCGAGCCTCATTGTAGAACCCTTACAGGGACTGGGATTGCCCACCATGGTGTTGATGTTCGTGCTTGCCGCCGCTCTGCATATTGCGAGGGCAGGGGTAGTAAGCGCAGTTGCAATGGGAGCCGCCTTCGTTCCTTTATTAATCGGAATGGCCCATACGCTCAACCTCGGTGTATTGCCGTTCTCTTTAATTATGACAAACTGTCTAAGTTATGCCTTCTTCCTGCCGATATCAATTACGGCATTTCTCATTGCATGGGGAGCTTCAGGCGCATCAGGCTGGACAATTGTCAAGTTCGGAGGGATACTCTCGATTATAGCTAACGTTTACGTTATAGTCGTCCAGACTGCATGGCTTAAATTAATAGGATACCCGCTGTAATCCTGTGAAAACACTCATGGCATCTGGTTCTCAAAACGTATAAAGAGAGGGAGGCATTAACCTCCCTCTCTTTATCTATATTTATGCTTTGTTATTGTGTCCTATAGAGGACAGATTTCCCTGAGTAAAAGGGATATTCTTAGATTAATGCATCAAAAATTTTAACTCGAAAGGAGGAAGAGATGGAGCAGAAGATACCTAAAAGCCTGGAAGAGATTCCGGTAGAGGTAATCGAAACAGATTTACTGATTGTTGGCGGAGGGAATGCGGGTTGTTTTGTCGCCGTGGAGGCAAAGACACTTGATCCTAACCTCAAGGTCACCATCATGGAAAAGGCGAACATCAGCCGGAGCGGCGCAACTGCTGCCGGCATGGACGCAATCAATACCTATCTGCGTAAGGACAAGGGGGAGACCCCTGAAAGTCTCGTGAAGTGGAGCCGGGCGCAAGTAGGGGGAGGGCCGATTCGCGAGGATCTGGCTTTGAGCAATGCGAATATATTGAACGAAACAGTTGATATGCTTGAGGACTGGGGGCTTCCCTTCGCTTATGATGAAGAAGGGCACAAAAAGCTCAGGGGGCGCTTCGATGTTTCGATTCATGGCGAGCAACTCAAACCCATCATGGCAGAAAAAGCCATGGCGATGGGCGCCAAGGTCTATAACAGGGTGGCTGCTACGAACCTCCTTATGGATGGCGACAAGTGTGTCGGCGCTATGGGCTTAGGCGTCAGGGACGGCAAGTTGTATGTGTTCCGCGCTAAAGCAACTGTAGTTTCCACTGGAGGGGCCTGCGGCATATGGAAGTCTCCTGTCACCGATTACTCAAGCGCTCACCACCAGACATGGATGTCTCCATTTAATGTTGGAACCGGTTATGCAGTGGGAATCCGCGCAGGAGCTGAGATGACCTCGCTTGAACAGAGATGGGTTGCCACAAGAACAAAGGATTTCTGCGGCCCGGTTGATACTCTTTCCGTAGCCTTTGGATGCCTTATTACAAATGCTAAAGGTGAAAAGGTAATGCAGGTTCGTTATGCCGCTGAAGGCGGTGACAAGGCTCCGCGCTTTTACAGGCTTACTGCGCCGATGACTGAGTGGCTTGAGGGCAGAGGCCCGGTATATGTGGATACCACTGTCTTGACACAAGAAGAGTCTAAGGAACTGAGGATGGAACTGCTTAACGAACGCCCGTCTTTTGTTTTGTTTCTGGCCAGCAAAGGTCAGGATATCACGAAGGAACCTGTCGAGATTTTCGGCAGCGACCCATACATTGTAGGCGGTCATACCGGAAGCGGTTATTGGGTAGATATAAAACGGATGACGACCGTGCCGGGACTTTTCGCAGCAGGCGAGACGGCAGGCGGTAACCCTAATAAATTTGTTGGCGGATGCGGAGCTGAGGGAAGGCTTGCAGCCAGAGGCGCTCTTGAATACCTGAAAAAAATTACTATGCCCGCACTCGATTCAGCGCAAGTGGGAAAAGAGAAAGAAAGGGTATTTGCACCGCTCGTAAGAGGCCCGGAGTTTGACGGCGTTACGGACATAGAGATGGAAGAGAGGCTTCAGAGGCTCATGGACGAATATGCCGGCGGCATACACTCGTTCTACAGGCTCAATGAGGAACGGCTTGTTGTCGCGCTTAAGAACATCAAGGTGCTTAGAGATCAGGTTAAATATCTATATGCGAAAAATCTTCATAACCTGATGAATGTCCACGAAGTTATTGACAGGCTGGATGTGGCAGAGATGGCGGTGCATCATTTGATGTATCGTAAAGAAACCCGCTGGCCCGGGTGGCAGACCCGTATGGACTATCCTGAAAAGGACCCGAAACTGGACTGTTTTGTAGAAAGCACACGCGACCCCAAGACAGGTGAAGTTAAGATGTTTACACGGCCCTATGAGCAGTTAATCCCTGGCGATAGGACAAAACAATAAGAAAGGAGGAATAAACAATGCCGCCAAAAGTAGATAAAGAAAAATGTGACGGCTGTAAAGCCGAAAAAGAGTCTCTCTGCGAACAGATTTGCCCGGGAGACCTTATGACCCTGAGCGAAGACAAAAAAGGCTATTGCAGGATGCCGAGAGATTGCTGGGACTGCATGTCATGCATCAAGGCATGCCCTAAGGGCGCGCTTGAAACCAGAATCCCTTATCAATTGGGTTACCATGTTGCGAGGCTCATCCCTATGATGGGAACCAACACCATAACCTGGACATGCATAGACATAAACGGGAAAAAAGAAACCTTCCGTTTTATTAACAGGGGGAGTGCAGACGAATAATGGAAAAGATAAAGGTGCCATCTAAAGTCGGGATATTTATAAGTGATCCGGGGGGGCGGCTGGGCAGCGCCATCGCCCTTGATTCTGTTCTCCAAAGACTGGCTAAGATGAAAAATGTCGGCCGCTGCGAGGTAATAGCCGATATATGGTCAGACGGATTCCTGCACTCTGTTATGGAGGATGTTAAAGCCGGAAACCTGAATAGAATCCTTTGGGTGGGCAGGTTCTCTCCGAATCAGCAAAAGAGGCTCAAATCAGAACTTGCATCAGCTGAACTTAACCCTTATCTCCACGAATGGTGCGATATTGAAGAACAGGGTATTGGACAGGAAGGTACGGACAGAGATATACAAACACAGAAGGCAACTATGCTTATACAGATGTCGCTGTCCCGCGCCCGCTTCCTTGAGGCTCTTGAGCCTATCGCCATGCCTGCTGTGGAATCGGTTCTCATAGTCGGGGCCGGCGTGGCAGGGCTCCATGCCGCAACCTCTCTCTCAAAGCTCAATAAAAAGGTATATCTGATAGAGAAGGAAAGCGGAATCGGAGGAAAGGTTGCGCAGCTTCACAGGCTCTATCCGAGGGTCTGCGATCCCCGCTGCGGACTCGAATTCGAGGTTAAGAAACTCAGGGAATCGGATAAAGTGGAGGTTCATACGCTTTCGCAGATTAAAAGCCTTGAGGGAAGCCCAAGAAATTTCGAGGTAAAGATAGAAAAACAACCGAGATATGTGAATGAAGAAAGGTGCAATGCCTGTGGCGAATGCAATAAGGCATGCCCCATACAGATTCCTATTAATGAAGCCTTTAGCCCCACCGCCTCCGGAAAGGGGGCAGTGGGGATCCTTTCAAAAAAAGCAATACATCCATCTGAGCCGATGAATTTCCCTGCGGCTTATGTAATTGAACGCACATACTGTCCCCCGGAGTGCCGCGAGTGTGTAAAGGCATGTCCCACTAAGGCCGTTGAACTTGAACAAACGCCTTCTGAGATCGTTGTTCGGGCCGGAGCTATCATCGCTACTACCGGATGGGACGCTTATCCGTTATCAAAAGTGGAGGAATACGGTTACGGGCTTTATCCTAATGTAATAAGCAATCTTGATGCAGAGCGTATTCTTGAGAACCCCCCGGAACTAAAAGAGATCGGGTTTATACAGTGCGCGGGAAGCCGGGACGAAAGGCATCTCAGTTACTGCTCCTCTGTATGCTGTTCCGCTTCGCTGAAACAGGCAAGCTATCTTAAAGAAAAACTTCCCGATGCGCGTATATATATATTTTATCAAGATATAAGAACACCGGGTTTTGATGAGGAACTTTACCAGAAGGTGAAAGCTCTCGACAACGTAATATTTATCCGCGGCCTCCCTTCAACCGTTAAGCCTGATGGGGATACAGGGAGACTGAAAGTCAGGGCTGAAGATACCCTCTCGGGGAAAGAGGTGAGCCTGAATCTTGACCTCCTTGTGCTTGCAGGGGGCATGGCGCCCTCAGCGGGAACTAATGAGCTCGCCCCATTGCTCAACCTTCCGAGGAACAATTTCGGGTTCTTCGAATCCCATCTTCAGTGCCACCCAGAAGAGAGCCAGAGAGCAGGAATTTATATCGGCGGCTCTGCGCGAGGGCCAATGAATGTGTCGCAGTCTATAGACTCAAGCCATAGAGCAGTAGTAGAGTCCTTGCAGTTTGTAGATGGGACATTTCTTGTAGAGCCCACTTACCCTGTGCCTGATAAGACCAAGTGTGACAAGTGCAAACGCTGTATGGAAGACTGTCCCTTCTCCGCTTTCTATTTTGATGACCAAGGTTTCCCTACCCCTGACCTTGCAAAATGCCGTCAGTGCGGGAACTGCATGGGGACCTGTCCTCTTGCGACAATATCACTCCGAAATTTTACAATCAAACAGATGGCAGCGCAGGTTCAGTCTATAAAGGCCTCATTTTTAGGAAAGGAAGAGCCTGTAGTCCTTGCCTTTCTCTGCGGGAACGATGCTTATTATGCAGCGAGGGCTGCTGCAGATTCCGGGCTCACAATACCACCGAATGTTTTTTTTATTAAAGTGCCCTGCGCAGGCTCGATAAATAATGCTGTTATTGCTGATGCGCTCTCAATCGGTATTGACGGTGTCCTGGTTGCAGGCTGCAAAGACGGCCAGTGCCACTATGTGAAGGGTAATCAGCTTGTTAAGACCAGAAGCGGCGACATATCAGACAAACTTAAAAAGATGATGATAGAACCAGAAAGGGTCCGCTTCGAGAGCCTTGAAATACGTGACTCCGAAAAATATGTGAACTTGATAAATTCATACATACAGGATCTGAGGGCCATGGGCCCCAATCCTTTTAAGGAATAGCGCAAATGGAGTCTGCAGTGAAAGACGATATTCCACAGTATTCTCTCTGCGTCCAGTGCGGACGATGTTCGTCCGGATGTCCTGTGGCATTTGAGTCAGAGGATACACCAAGAAAGATCATACGTTTTCTCCAGTGGGGCTGGTTGAAGGAGGCATGCGAAAGCCCTTTCTTGTGGCTATGTGCCACATGCCAGGTTTGTAAAGTCAGATGTCCGCGGGGAGTCAAAATTCCTGAAATCATGTTAGCGCTCCGCAGGACAGCACAACAGAAGGGATGGGTCATGGCGGGAGAAAAACTACTCTTTTACAGAACCTTCATGGAGATGGTTAAAAAGAAGGGCAGGATAAGCGAATTGCACCTGGGCTTAGCAGCCGCTCTTGGGAAAATGCCTTCCCATCCCATTGACGAAGCGCTCCTTTTTTTAAAATTGCTTAAACGGGGGAAGATCAGATGAGCTATCTCTATTATCCCGGCTGCAGCCTGAAGGGCGCAGCTATCGACTATGATGAGTCTTTTCGAGCTGTAGCCTCTGCTTTAGATATTGGCGTAGAAGAAATGAAGGATTGGGAATGCTGCGGAGCGACAGCTGCCAAGTCAGTCGATAAGAATGCATCGGTGTCTCTGCCTTTGGGCACATTGAAGAGCGCTGAGAAAGCGGGCAAGGATCTGCTCATGCTCTGTCCGTCCTGCTATACCAACCTCATGTCGGTAAAGGTGAAAGCTCAAGAGGACATGGTCTTTAAGGAAACGCACTCCCTCAATAAAGTGCCGGAGATAAAACAATTTTTGGAGGTGCTTGCCTTTGATATAGGCCCTGAAAAGCTACGGGAGAGAATTGTCAGGTCTCTGAAGGGAATCAAGGTGCTCACTTATTATGGTTGTCTTGTCGCCAGGCCTTTTCGCCTCGGAGGAACTGAGAGCCACGAAAGGCCAATGGCGATGGAAAGGCTCGTCGAGGCAACAGGAGCGCAGACCGTTTTCTTTCCCTCTAAGGTTGAGTGCTGCGGGGGGACGTTACTCATTTCAAGGGAAAAGGTTGCCCTGAAACTCTGTGGTAACATTCTAAAAGAAGCCAAGAAACTTGCTCCCGACTGTATTGTAGTGGCCTGCCCTCTATGTCATTTCATGCTTGACGCTAAACAGGCCGCTGTTGAAAAAGAGATAGGCGAGAAGATAAAAATACCAGTACTCTACATCACCCAGTTACTCGGCCTTGCATTGGGAATTGATCATAAAAGGCTCGGCCTTCAGAGGCTCGTTACATCACCAAAGCTCCTTCTTCAAAAGATAAAATAAAAACTATTTCATTTGCCCGCAACATATAAAGTTGATGAAGTTGTAATATATTTACGGAGATATACAAATGAATAATAAAAGCGAAATTAGCAGAAGGCCTTCCATTATTCACCTGTTCCTGTCCTTTCTGAGGCTTGGTTTAACGGCCTTTGGCGGTCTCGCGATGATTGCCTACATAAAAGAACTATCGGTAAACAAAAATAGATGGATTGATGAAGATTCCTTTAAGCACGGACTTGCCCTGTGCCAGACTCTTCCAGGGCCTATGGTCATTAATACGGCGTCCTACGTAGGGCTGAGACTGAGAGGCCTTCCGGGTATGCTGGCCTGTTTTGCAGGATTCTTACTGCCGGCTTACTTGATGCTGCTCGCCTTTTCTGTTATCTACTACAAATCCCACAATTTACCTGCAATGACGTCGGTGTTTGAAGGGCTTCAGGTTATAGTAGTAGCAATAATCCTAAATGCAACTTTATCTTCAGGAAAAGGAACATTGAAACAGAGGAATGATGTGCTGCTCGCCGTTATTAGTGCAACTGTGCTGCTCTTGAAAGTAAATCCCTTCTTTGTGATTATTGGAGCAGCCCTTGCCGGAATAATCGCCTATGATATTATGGGATCAAAAATGCCCTCAATGTCATTCCGTTCTTCCCGATATTTTAAGAATGCACTTATATTGTTCGGATTTTTTGCCGCATCTATCTTTTTTCTGTTGCTGCTCAATAAAAGGCTTTTTGATCTGTCACTGGTTATGTCAAAGATAGTACTCTTTTCCTTTGGAGGGGGATATGGCGCATTACCTTTTATGTTCCATGAGGTTGTTACGACAAAGGCATGGCTTGACAGTAAGACTTTCATTGATGGTGTTGCCCTCGGGCAGATTACACCAGGCCCAATACTCATCAGTGCTACCTTTATCGGCTATCTGCTTGAAGGAGTGTTGGGTTCGGTAGTGGGAACGCTTGCCGTTTTCTTTCCTGGATTGATCCTTGTAACAGTGACCTTGCCCTTTTTTGACAAATTGCAATCATCGCGATATTTTCTGAGGGCAACCAGAGGAATACTCGCAGCATTCGTGGGACTACTCATTTTTGTAGCCATAAAGTTTGCATTAGCGGTCCCATGGGATGTTATAAAGGTAGTCTTGGGATTGGCAGCATTAACGGCATTGGTTAAGAAGGTGGACATCCTATATGTGGTGCTGATAGGGGCTGTCATTTCTGTATTTATATTCTAAGGAGAATGCAATGAAGAAGCTTTGGAACAAAGGATTGACTTATTGATGTCTATTATGTATACAATAACACCTCCACAACAGGATTATGCTGATGGTGCCTGAAGGTAAGACAGTGAAAGGCATATGACATTATGACGATTGAATTAAAAGAGAGGCCGATCTTTATAATCGGATACGAAAGGTCGGGAACGACTCTGTTAATGGCTATGATAGGGTGCCACCCCCGTATTGCCATTCCTGAAGTAGGCTGGCTTTTCCCGCGTATCTATCCCTGGCGATATACCTATGGAGACCTTTCCATTGAGAGCAATTTCCGCACAATGGCTGCTGAGATGCTTTTCGGGCTCAATCAACCATTATGGGGGATGAGCTTAAACCCCCGAACCGCCGTGGATGAAATTATTTCTCTGGCACCGGAGCGCGGTTTTGCCGGCATTTATGCAGCCATGCACCTTCGTTATGCAAAAGAGTTCGGAAACAAGCCCCGTTGGGGACAGAAGACTCCAAATAATCTGTTCTTCGTCCCGCAGATACTTGAAAATTTCCCGAAGGCCCAGTTCATTTTTATCACCCGTGACGGCAGAGACGCCTGCGCAACGAGCATGGAATCCGCTTTTGGCGCGGGCAATATTTTTATGGCAGCGCATACATGGAATCTGGCAAATAGCTTTATAAAGCCCTTCCGCAGTAAATATGACTCGTCAACATGGTTTGATGTTAAATACGAGGAATTAGTCAGGGAACCTGTAAAGGTTCTAAAAAAGATATGTGAGTTCATAGGTGAAACGTATGATCCCCAGATGCTCGAATTTCATAAAACTCCTATCAGTGTTGCGCGCGGCAAGCAAAAAGATCACGCGCCGTTGGGAGATCCTGTTTCAGACAAACATGTTGGTATTTACAAGCGGCTTCTAAGCATCAGGGACCGGCAAATTTACGCTTCTGTTGCAGGGGAGGCGCATAAAGAAGCGGGCTATGAATTAGATGTCGAGCCGATTGAAATATCCGAACAAGACAATGCCTTCTGGCGAGAATTGGACGGCAGAATTCGCGCTGCCAAGCTCGACAGTCCCGGAGGACATATTGTCTTTGAGAGTTACAGGGATTGGCTGGTTGAGCAGAGGATTGTACGGAAACAAAAGGGCCTATGGACGGATAAGGATGTTACAAACGAGTTTCCGGCAGGCCATCCCGATGAAGAATATATCGTTGGTTTCCGCGCACCAAGGCGCTGGAAAGAACACTTCAACATCAAGCGGCGTTATGCCTGAATTTAATATAGCCTGAGTTGTTTTAAAGTAAAACTTTTCAATTTATCCGGCCTTTTAATCAATGGAGCAGCAAAGCCGCGGGATTGTGTATAATATCTATACAAAAAGATATTCCGGTGCGGAGGAATTGTGGAAGGGAAATGGTATCTTGACAGGATTGATATTTTAAAGGAACTGTCAGAAGCGGACAAGGCCTTTCTTACAAAGAATGCGGTAAAGAAGCGCTATGAAAAAGGTTGCTGCATCTTCTCATCAGGGGACCCCGGAGATACTATATTTATTATCAAAGAGGGAGCAGTAAAGATTTATGACCTGGCTGAAAGCGGGAAGGAATCGATCTTCTGGTTTCGCTATAAAGGAGAGTTTTTTGGGCTTGCTGAGGCTTTCGGCAGGGAGGACCGCATGTGTTTTGCAGAAGCGGTAGAGCCCACATCTCTTTACGTCATAAGGCGCAAGGTCTTTGAAGAGCTGTTGAAGAGAAATCCGAAGATAGCCCTGATAGTGATAAATATCCTGGGTGCCAGGTTGAGGCGGCTTGGCGAGGCATTAAAGGCAATGCACTCCCAGGACTTGAAGATGCGCTTGGCGCAGCTTTTATTGAATCTCGGGAACATCTGTGGTGTGGAAACAGAGGGGAGTATAATGATCGACAGAAAGTTTACCCATCAAGATTTAGCCGATATGATCGGCGCCACCCGCCAGAGGGTTACCGAGGCGTTAAATAACTTCGCCATGGATGGCTTAATCCATTGTGATGGCAAAAGAATAAAGCTTCTTGCCCCGAAAAGACTCTCTGCTATAATCCAGCCTTCCAATTAGAATCTCTGATATATGCCTTGATCTCGGCAGGGTGTCCATTATTAATAGTTCCCCTCCTGAAGGCCTAAAACTGTAGGATTAGATTTTTTGCCTTGACCTAACTTATACATCCTCTTGAAAAAAAAAGCCTGTTATGTTACTCTGTTAACTCGCAATCGCCGTCAGAAAAATATTCTTTCTAACGGCGTAAAAACACACGCCATCAACTTTCTCCTATGTGGTCCCGTATGGGTATAGGGGAAAAGGCGGAGGAAAAACCAGAGGAGGATAAAATGGTAGCATCAATGAAAGAACTTCTTGAAGCCGGTGTCCATTTCGGGCATCAGGTGAAGCGTTGGAACCCCAAGATGAAAAAATATATCTTTGGGGAGAGGAACGGCATCTACATCATTGACCTTCAGAAAACGATGAAGGGGCTTGAGGATGCGTATAATTTTGTTAAGAAGGTTGCTGCCGGCAACGGAACCGTTCTTTTCATCGGCACAAAGAAACAGGCGCAGGATGCTGTATACGAAGAGGCCAAGAGGGCCGGGGTTTTCTTTGTAAATCAGAGGTGGCTCGGCGGTATGCTCACCAATTTTTTAACAATAAAAAAGAGCATAGAAAGACTAAAGCAGATAGAGGCTATGAAAACAGACGGCACATATGATCTTCTTCCCAAGAAGGAGGTCGCTGAACTTGAAAAGGAGCGAGGCAAACTCGAAAAAAACCTCAGCGGCATAAAGGAGATGACGAGCATCCCTTCCGCCATATTTGTTATAGACCCCAAAAAAGAGCGCATTGCCGTAGCAGAAGCGAGAAAGCTTTCCATTCCGGTAGTCGGTGTTGTTGACACAAACTGTGATCCTGATGAGATTGACCATGTTATTCCCGGCAATGACGATGCCATCAGGGCCATAAAACTACTGGCTGCGAAGATGGCAGACGCAGTGCTTGAAGGCAGGGAGACATTGTCAAAGAGCGTGGCTGAAGAAACAGAGAAAGCTGCGGTAGAGGAAAAAGTGCATCAGGAGGAACAGGCAGAGGTGAAGGAGATAAAATGATGGCGACTATTTCAGCCGGCAGGGTAAAAGAACTCAGGGAGAAAACAGGCGCAGGCATGATGGAGTGCAAAAAGGCGCTTACCGAAAGCAACGGCGATTTTGAGAAGGCGATAGATTGTCTCAGGCAGAAAGGCCTTGCCACTGCCGCAAAGAAGGCAAGCAGGAGCGCATCAGAAGGGCTTGTTAGTTCATATATACATATGGACAAAATAGGCGTTCTTCTGGAGGTAAACTGCGAGACGGATTTTGTTGCGAAGACAGACGATTTCAAGGGGCTTGTTAAGGATATTGCCCTGCATATAGCCGCTGCAAACCCTTCTTACCTCTCACATGAAGATGTGCCGCAGGATGTCATAGAAAGAGAGAAGGATATATACAGGGCTCAGGTAGTAAATAAGCCTCCTCAGGTTGTAGAGAAGATAGTTACGGGGAAGCTTGATAAGTTTTTCAGTGACATGTGTCTTCTTGAACAGGCCTTTGTAAAAGACCCGGAACAAAAATTGAAGGTAAAAGAACTCGTCACTGAGAAGATAGCAAAACTCGGAGAAAATATTGTGATAAGGCGGTTTGTCAGATTCCAGCTTGGTGAAAAACAATAGCATGGTATGAAGTCTTTATTGAAGTATAAAAGAATACTTCTGAAACTCAGCGGTGAAGCCCTGATGGGAACCAAAGGCTTTGGCATAGATTCCGCTACAGTGGATTTTATAGCCAAAGAGATTAAGAAGGTTGTGAATATGGGCGCTGAGGTCGCGGTAGTGATAGGCGGCGGCAATATATTCAGGGGTGTGGAAGCAAGCGTGAAAGGCATGGAGCGCGCATCGGCAGATTATATGGGGATGCTCGCAACTGTCATAAACGCCTTGGCCCTGCAGAATTCACTTGAAAAAAACAAGGTCCCTACAAGGGTGCAGTCAGCTATAGACATGAGAGAACTCGCCGAGCCTTACATAAGGCGAAAGGCAATGCGTCATCTTGAAAAGAACCGCGTTGTAATATTTGCGGCAGGCACCGGCAATCCTTATTTTACGACAGACACCGCTGCTGCTTTAAGGGCCATGGAAATAGGAGCTGAGGTAATAATCAAAGCAACAAAGGTTGATGGGGTATATTCTGCCGACCCGGTAAAAGACCCAAATGCAAAAAAATACGACACTATAAGTTATATGGATGTTCTCAGAAAAGGGCTCAGCGTTATGGATTCAACCGCTATCTCATTATGTATGGACAACAACCTCCCGATTGTGGTATTTAACCTTAGGGGAAAAGACAATATCAAAAATGTTGCCAGAGGCAAAAAGATAGGCACCATCGTAGGAGGACACAATGGAGAAAGAGCTAAAAAGAAAGGCCGTTGAGAAAATGGACCACTCCATCGAAGCGCTCAAGAAAGAGTTTGCTTCCGTGAGAACAGGCCGGGCGTCTCTTGCGCTCCTTGACGGAATAAAAGTTGATTGTTACGGAACGCCGACTCCGCTTCAGCAGGTTGCATCATTAAGTGTGCCCGAAAGCCGCCAGATAGCAATCCAGCCTTGGGATCAGAAGATAATCTCCGATATAGAAAAGGCTATAATGAAATCCGACCTTGGACTGACTCCGACAAACGACGGGAAGCTCATAAGAATCAATATCCCGTCGCTTACGGAAGAACGCAGGAAACAGCTCGTTAAGGTTGTAAGGAAAAATTCCGAGGATGCGAAAGTTGCCGTGAGAAATATAAGAAGAGATGTTAACGATGAAATAAAAAAACTTGAAAAAGAAAAGCACCTGAGCGAGGATGATACAAAGAAATCACTCGATGAAATTCAAAAATTCACGGATTCTTATGTTAAAAAAATAGATGAAATACTGACTCATAAGGAAAAGGAAATAATGGAGGTGTAAAATGGCTGTTAACGGCAACTTTATGCTTAAAGTCGTTGATGCGAAATTGCCTGATATCCAGAAGGCTCTTCAGCAGGCGGGGATAAGCGTGAGAAGCATTATAGAGGTTTTTAAAGAGGAAGGCAAGGTGGTGGAAACAGCAGAAAAACCGGAAGAGGTAAAATAATGGCTGCAAAAAAAAGCTCAAGGAATACAGCGAAAAAGAATGTTAAAAAGGCAAAGAAACAGCAGAAGAAGATTTTAAAGCCTAAACAGAAAAAAACTGCAAATAAAAAAGCGTCAAAACCTTCTGCTAAAACCAAAAAGCCCCGAGCAGCTCTGGGCGCTGCATCAGAGAAGACAGAGGCATTAAGAAAACTGCTGATTCAAAAAAGAGAGCAGATCGTTAAAGAAACAAAGATTGAGATATCCAAATACATAAAAGGCGAAACAAGGCAGCTTGTTGACACTGCTCTTGATGACGGCGACTGGTCCGTTGTTGACCTTTCAGAGGATATAAGCCTGAGGCAGCTCAGCAACCATAGAGAAGTAATGGTAAAGATAGATGCAGCGATTGGGAAGATTCAAGAGGGAACTTATGGAATCTGCGAGGACTGTGGCGGCAGGATAAGCGCGGAGAGGCTGAAGGTTCTTCCATTTTCAATTTATTGCAGGGACTGCCAGGAAAAGATAGAGCAGTTAGAGGCCATAGAAAAAGAACTGCCGATACGATAAACCCCGTTAGAATTTTTCATACCGTTATAATAGAGACATCTAACGGGGTAAAGCTGTTAGGTAAATGTTTTTTTATCCTGCATCGTGTATCTTGCATCATGTCTCAGGATAACTTACCTTTTCAAGAAAAAGGCCGTGCGCAGGCGCTGTAGGCCCGGTTTTTTTCCTGTCTTTTAGTTTAATCGCTTCAGATATGGAATTCAGAGTCATCTTGCCCCTTCCAACCTCAACAAGCGTTCCAACGATATTTCTGACCATGTGCCTCAGAAATGCATCTGCTTCCACTTTTATTTTTATGAAATTTCCGTTAATCTTTGCGGTCATAAAATCAATGCTGCTGCTTTTTTCAATACTCACCGAGGTTATTTCTCTTACTGTGCTCTTTGCTCCGCATCCCGCTCCCCTGAATGCCGAAAAATCATGCCTGCCAAGCAGTAAGTCGCCGGCTTTTTTCATCTCCGCAAGGTCAAGGGTATACGGCACTCTCCACGCATACCTGTAAAGAAACGCAGATGAAAAAGCCGACAAGCCGTTAGATATAATGTAAAAGTAGCTTTTGCCGAGAGCATCATATCGCGGATGAAATGCTGCCGCTGTTTCCCCGGCATTAAGAATTCTTATGTCTTCAGGAAGAGTTGCATTGAGAGCCCTCTGCAGAGTAACCGGTTCGAGATTTGAGTTTGTTTTAAACGAGGCGACCTGTCCGACGGCGTGAACGCCAGCATCAGTTCTTGAAGCGCTGATAAGGGCCGCATCTTCACCTGTTATCCTGAGCAGCCTGCCCTCTATTATTTCCTGCAATGTGGCGTGGTTTTTCTGCCTCTGCCAGCCGTGATAATTTGCGCCGTCATATTCTATGAGCAGTTTTATATTCTTCATGCCCATAAGTTTCTATGCGGGTTTATTTTTAGTTTGCCGATGGCTCGTAGAGGAGTTGAAAGGAATACATTTTACAGTAATGGAATTTCTGATAAACCGGAGCGGGGTTATATTAACTGGCCTCTTCAAGAAGTGACTCATCGATGTTATTTACAAATATGTCTATAAGTTCAGGATCAAACTGTGTGCCGGCATTCTTTTTGAGTTCTCCAATTGCATAATTAAAGCCGGCAGAAGGGGAAGGCACTGCCTTATCAAGCATCTTCCCGACATGCTTATATGAATCCCTGCTGGTCATTGCGTCAAATGCCTCTGCAATGGCAATTATCCTTGATTCAACAGGGATTGCCTCGCCTATCAGTTCGTTTGGGTATCCATTGCCTTCATACCGCTCGTGGTGGTGCAGAACAATAGGGGCAATATCAGCATAAAAGTTTATCAGTTTCAGCATATTATAACCGAGCTGTGAGTGGGCTTTGTACTGCTCTTTGGACGTTACGTCTTTCAATTTTATTTTTAAGAACCCGATGTCATGGAGCAGGCATGCCCGGTACAGTGTTCGCTTTTTGTCCTCCGGCATATGTAACTCATCTGCCATCATGAGGCTGTATTTCGCAACTCTCTTTGAGTGTCCGACTTTTTCGTTGATGTGAGTGTCCATTGTATCAACGAGGATGTCTGTGAGATGAATCTCATAATTCCGCTGGTCTTCCATAAATTGTGTTCTGTCAATAGATATGGCAGCCTGATCGGCAAAATATGACAGCAGTTCTTCATCTTCCTGAGTGAAGACACTGTTCTGTTCATTGATGAGTTCCAGTATGCCGATGGCCCCCGCCTTTACTTTCAGCGGCACACAGAGCAGAGATTTTGTCTCGTAGCCCGTCATTGTATCAATCTCAGGATCAAATCTGCTGTCATTCCTTGCGTCCTCAATCCTGACATTGCTGCCATTTTCAGCAACCCATCCCGCAATACCGGCAGACTTTGGGATTGAAATCCCCTGCAGATTATCGCTTCTGCCGCCTTTTGCAACCTTCAATACAAGCCTGTCTTTTTCGACAAGCATAATTAAACCTGTATCCGCTCCTGTAATTTTCACTGCGCTTTCCATAATACTTTCAAGCAGTAAGTCTCCGTACACTATTTCCCGCATATCCTTTGTGGCCGTCAAGAGAGTATTTAATCTGTAAGTATATTTTTCTATTGTAACAACGGCCTTTTTTGAAGCGGTGTTAGCTACATACATGCCCATAATTACCAATCCTGCAACGATCGAGAGCATAGCTACAAGAGAAGGCGTGGATATGTGATCAAGAAATGTATACATGAATCTTACAATGAGAAACAAAAGGGCATAGACAACGAGCAGGACTATCCCGTTCAGAATCTTTATCTGATGCCTTACGGCTTCTACGACAGATTTTTTGTCTTCAGCGATGCCTGTCATTATTAATTCTCATATTATACTTATTGAGAATGGATGTCAATATTTTTTATGCAAATTTTTATGCAAATTTATAATGCATCCCTGAAAGTTCTTGAATAATCGGGAGCAAAAAGCTAAAATTAGCCACATGAGAACCATAAGGAAAGCAAAAGAGATCAGCATATTTCTCAGCATTTTGAGGAGGCGCGCTTCGGGGAGCGGTTCTGCAATAGAAAGGGTGGTGAATTCCATTCTTTCTGATGTAAAGAAAAACGGGGATGCGGCTGTTCTGCGGTACACAAGAAAATTTGATTATGCGGATGCAAAGTTCCTGCTGTTCAAGCGGCCTGAGATATCAAAGTTCGCGGATAAGGCTGACAGAAAGATTGTTAGGGCTCTTGAAATCTCGGCAAAGAGGATACGCAGATTCCATGAGATGCAGAAGGAAGAGTCATGGATGGTCAGGGATTCAGAATACGGGAAACTCCCTGCAAATAAAAATATTAACCCCGCTTTTTCCCATACCCTTCTCGGCCAGATGATACGCCCGATAGAAAGAGTTGGTGTTTATGTGCCCGGCGGTAAGGCGTCATATCCCTCAACTGTCCTTATGAACGTAATACCTGCACAGGTTGCAGGTGTAAAGGAAATTGCGGTTTGTGTCCCAACGCCGCATGGGGAGATTAATCCGTATGTAATGGCAGCGATAGAAATGCTGGGGATTAAAGAGGCATACAGGATTGGCGGAGCGCAGGCAGTCGGGGCCATGGCTTACGGAACTCAAGCAATAAAAAGAGTTGATAAGATTGTGGGGCCGGGCAATATCTATGTGGCTATGGCAAAGAGAATGGTTTTCGGAGAGGTGGATATTGATATGATTGCAGGCCCGAGCGAGATTCTGATAATAGCGGATGCCTCTGCAAACCCTGCATTTATTGCAGCGGATTTATTGAGTCAGGCTGAGCATGATGAGCTTGCATCCTCGGTATTGATTACAGATTCAGAGATTCTTGCAGAGGATGTCAGCGGGGAGATTGAAAGGCAGATGTCAAAGCTTAAAAGAAAGGCTATTGCAAGCAAATCTCTTAAGAATTACGGGGCTGTTATCCTTACAAAGGATATTGTCGGCGCTGTAAAACTTTCAAATGATATTGCCCCTGAACACCTTGAGATTATGACAAAAAGGCCTGCGGCTGTCCTTCCGGAGATTAAAAATGCCGGCGCAATATTCCTTGGCAGATGGACGCCTGAGACTCTCGGAGATTATTCAGCAGGACCGAATCATACACTTCCAACAGGAGGCACCTCGAGATTTTTTTCTCCTCTTGGAGTTTATGACTTTGTCAAACGCTCAAGCCTTTTATCGTTTACAAGAGAGGGTTTTATGCAGATTGCTAAGACAGTGGAAACCATTGCGGATATTGAAGGGCTTGAGGCGCATGGGAACACTGTCAGAGTGAGGATGAGGGATAAGCGCCGATAAGCCATACGCATAATGTCATTGCCCAGAAAATAGAGTCTGTCATTCCGGCAGGCCGTAAGCCGGAATATAGTTCCTTGTAAAAAAAATACAAGGATTCCCGTTTGCACGGGAATGACAAAGTAGAGAATATTCAACCATGCTCATAAAAATTAACGAAAAAAATCTAAGCGATGTCATTGAAATGGCTGTGGAAATTCTCAACAACGGCGGTATCGTTGCGTATCCGACAGAGACGTTTTACGGCCTCGGAGTAAGGTTTGATAAAGAGGCGTCGCTCAGGAAGCTATATGAATTAAAGAAAAGGCCTGAAGAAAAGCCAATGCCATTAATCATTGGCGACAGGACACTTCTATCAATGATTGCTGCATCTGTGAATGAGATTGCCGAAACTCTTATGGACAAATTCTGGCCGGGGCCGTTGACACTGCTCCTAAAGGCAAAAAGTGATTTGTCTTCATATCTTACTGCGAGAACAGGCAGGGTTGCGGTCAGGATTCCGGGAGAATCATTTGCGCTTCATCTTGCAAGGGAAGCAGGATTCCCGATAACGGCAACGAGCGCCAATCCTTCAGGGATGCCTCCTGCAGAGGACGCTGATGCAGTCATAAGATATTTTGGCAAAGAGATAGATATGGTAATAGACGGAGGAAAGACTGCCGGAGGCCTGCCGTCAACAATTGCGGATGTCAGAGAGGAAAAGATAAAAATAGTTCGCGAAGGCGTGATAAAGAGACACCTGTTAGAAATATGAAAAATCATTTGGTATAATAGTCATCAAAGTTTTAGCAATAATTTTACTGGGGGTTCTAATGAAGAAGACTACGTTTCTGATATTATCATTATCTGTCATTTTGGCATTTGCAATAGGCTGCAAAAAAGCTGAGGAGCCGAAGGTGTCTGCTCCTGCGCCCGCTGTGCCTACGCAGGTTGCTCCGGCTCCTGAACAGAAGCCCGCAGAAACGCCGCCGTCGCCGCCGTCTCAGGAAAAAAAGAAAGTTAAGACTCCTTCCGCATCAATGCCGAAACAAAAGCCAATTGAATCTCAGACTGCTGAGCCTGCTCCTGAGAAAAGAGTCGGCAGATTGGCAGCCCCTGCGCCGGAACTCACTCCTAAAAAACCAACTGAAACAAGGGCCATAATCGAGACAAAATTCGGAAATATAGAGCTCAAATTTTTCCCCGATGTTGCGCCAAACCATGTGAAGAATTTTATTGAGCTTGCTAAAAAAGGGTTTTACAACGGCACAACCTTCCACCGCATTATTCCCGGCTTTATGATTCAGGGAGGAGACCCGAATACAAAAGACCCTGAGAAATCAAAGCATGGCATTGGCGGCCCCGGATATAAAATAAAGGCCGAGTTCAACACAAAGCCTCACAAAAAAGGAACTCTTTCAATGGCAAGAGCTGCGGATCCTAACAGCGCTGGCTCACAGTTCTTCATCTGTGCTGCAAATACGCCATCTCTTGACGGCAAGTATACTGTGTTCGGCGAGGTAGTTTCAGGAATAGAAGTCGTGGATAAGATTGTTAACCAGCCGCGGGACGGCAGGGACAATCCAAATGATAGGATTGAGATGAAAGTAGTGGTTACAGGGAAATAACTATTTTAGAATTTTATCCCGAAGTCGGGGAAAAGCCCTGCGATATCCTTCAGCCGGTTAGTGAGCATTATTACGCCGAATGCTATCAGAAGTATGCCGCTGATGATCATTATTACCCGCATGTGCCTCTGGAGTTTTTTGGAATAACTTAAGAAGCTGTTTATGGCAAGCGATGAAATAAAGAAAGGCACTGCAAGCCCGAGCGAATATACGGAAAGCAGTTTTATTCCATAAACAGCAGAGCCTTTTGTACTAGCATACAGAAGGATTGAGCCGAGGATAGGGCCTATGCACGGAGTCCATCCTGCGGCAAATGTCATGCCGATAACAAATGTTCCGATATAACCTGCCGGCCTTCCGCTCAGATGAATCTTCCTCTCCCGCATCAAAAAATTGAATTTAAGAAAACCTGCTATGAAGAGGCCGAAGATTATAATGAGTATTCCGCCGATAATCCTTATCCACTCCTGATAGTGGAATAGAATCCGGCCTGCCGCAGATGATGATGCGCCCAGCGCAATGAATACGGCAGAAAATCCCGCTATGAATATAAGCGAATTTGTGATTGTAAGATTCCTCATTTTTTTTCTGTCTGTAACTGATGTGAGGTCCTCAAAGGACATGCCTGTTATAAACGAAACATAAGACGGAACGAGCGGCAAAACGCACGGCGAAAGGAATGATAATACGCCGGCCAAAAAAGCCAATGAAAAAGAGATATCATTCATTTGCACACTCCGAAGTGTTTCCCTTAATCTTTTCAATTGCATGAGGGATTGCATCAATTATGACTTCAAGATTCTCTTTTACAGCCCTTGGACTGCCGGGAAGATTTATTATCAGTGTTTTACCCCTTACACCAGCCACTGCCCTTGACAGCATAGCCCTCTTTGTTTTCTTCAAACCTTCACTTCTGACTGCCTCAGCAATGCCGGGTATTTCCCTCTCGATTACTTCAAGCGTAGCTTCAGGAGTAACATCCCTTGGTGAGAGGCCCGTGCCGCCTGTTGTAAGTATCAAGTCAACCTTGCCGGAATATGCAATAAGTTTTTCTTTTATCGTACTCTTTTCATCGGGCAGAATATCATAATGGGCAACCACTACGCCTATGCTTTTTAGTATGTCTGCAATAGCAGCGCCGCTCAAGTCTTCTCGCTCGCCCCTTGAACCCTTGTCACTTAATGTTAGAATAGCTGCCGTAATCATGTATTAATCCCTAATTCCTATTCACCCATTCACCGATTCACCAACTTTTATGATGTCTCCTTCTTTGATTTTTCCGCCTTTAATTACTTTTACAAATATGCCTTCTTTTGGCATAACGCAGTCGCCTGCCTGATAATATATGGCGCAGCGCGTATGACATTCCTTGCCTATCTGGCTTACCTCTGCTTCAACTTCGCCGATTGTCATCCTTGTGCCTATAGGAAGTTCAGGCAGGTTGATGCCTTCGGTTGTTATATTTTCCGCAAAATCACCAGGTTTTACCTTCAAGCCCAGCGCCTGCATTTTTTTGATGCTTTCAAGCGCCAGAAGGCTTACCTGCCTGTGCCATTCAGATGAAGCATGGGCATCGCCCTCAATACCGTAGTCTGTTTTTATAATAGCCTCTTTAACTGTCTTTTTACGCATGCCTTTTTTGTCACTCGTGTTAATTGCCGCAACCTTGCCGGTCATTTTAGAAACCATTCTTCCCGTTATGTTTTTAGCCTTAAATATTCAAAAAGCCCGACAAGCCCTCCTGATGCAGTGGATAAGAACCATGCAAACGACATCGCTGTTGCCATTTCAGGTTTAACCCCTGCCGTGCCGAATAAAAAAACGAACGCTCCTTCTCTCAGCCCGATTCCTGATATAGAAATCGGCAGCGTAGAGATGGTTACTATTACGGGGAAAAAAATGAAAAAGTATAAGAGAGATATTTGCTGTCCCAGGCCCAGTGCAATTATATACATGGATAAGATTGCCATTATCTGTATGGCAACTGAGAGCATAAGTGTTTTTACGAGCAGCATTTTCTGGCTGCTGTATTCGTTAAAGTATCCGTAAAATTCTGAGATGGCTTTTATTCCTTTGCCGAGACGGAGCCTGAATATTGCGAAGCTTCCGATGAGAAATGAGAATATTATAACCGGCAAAAGCCATTCAATCAAAGACCCCTTTACATATTTAAATCCTGCGGCAAAAGATATAAGCGCTATAGTCATCAATGATATAAAACCTATGTATCTGTCCATGAAGACAGAGGCAAAACTGAGGCTTCCCTTATTTGTCTCCTTATAAAGATAATAGGTCTTCACGGCGTCTCCGCCGACAAGGCCGGGAAGAAATGTGTTAAAGAAAGAGCCGATAAGGTAAAAAGAGAAAAGCCTTTTCCCCTTGAATTCATCAGGCAGCAGAAGCCTCCACCTTATTGATGAAACGTATATAGAAAAAATATAGATAAATATTACTGCAATAAAGGCAAAAGGATTTATGGTTTTAATGATTGCAAATACCTTTTCCACCCCTGTCTTCGAGAGGACAAAATAAAGCAGGCTGGAGCTTACCACAAGCTTTAGGAGGAAAAACAGTATCTTATTCAGTTTCCGCGCCAATGATTTTCTTGATTACGTAAATGGGTTTCCTCTGGCTTTCATGGTACACTCTCACGAGCATTTCGCCCAACAGTCCCATTCCGATTAGCTGGATTCCTACAATTATCAATAAAATTCCCAAAAGGAGCAGAGGCCTTCCTCCTATCGGTTTTCCGATGAATATTTTTTCTATGCTGAGGTAAAGTGATATTAGAAACCCTGCCGCGCCGCTGAATAGTCCGATGGGGCCGAAGAACTGCAGAGGCTTTGTTGAAAAACTCTGCAGGAACTTTACGGTTATAAGATCAAGAATTACTTTCATGGTCCGCGACAGCCCGTATTTTGACTTTCCCCTGAGCCTCGGGTAGTGAGTTGTCTCTACCTCTGCCATGCGGACCCCGTACCAGCTTGCAACCGCAGGTATGAACCTGTGCATTTCGCCGTATAATTTCAAATTCTTGATGACTTCTCTCCTGTATGCCTTGAGAGAGCAGCCGTAGTCGTGCAGTTTAACGCCTGTTACCTTGCTTATAATCCAGTTTGCAAGCATCGAGGGCAGACGTCTTGTAATAAATGCGTCCTTTCTTTTTTTACGCCAGCCGCTTACAAGGTCATTGTCTTTTATCAAGTCAAGAAGCTTGGGAATGTCCGCAGGGTCGTTCTGCAGGTCTCCGTCCATTGTGATGACAATATCTCCTCTTGCGAAATCAAAGCCTGCTGCGAAGGCGGCTGTCTGCCCGAAATTTCTTCTAAGGCTGAGCACAACGACCTTCTTGTCTTCTGCCTGAATTTCTTCAAGTCCTGCTAATGTTCTGTCAGCGCTTCCGTCGTCAACATAGATTATTTCATAGTCAGACTCAATGTGGTCAAGCGTCTCCTTGAGCCTCTGGTGGAGGATGGCTATGTTTTCTTCTTCGTTATATAAAGGTATTACAATAGAAACTTTCATCAGTAGCTGTCTGCCCCTTTCTGCGGCATTCCTTTAAAGTTGTAGCATGTGAATATAGAGTAGTCTCTAAGTTTTTTATGTTTTTTGTCCTTGCTAAAAACAGTAAGGAGCCGCTTTTCACACCTGTCAAATGCCGTCCCGACTGTTTCAGGCATTTGTACGTTGTCTATTGTAACAAAAACAGCATTAAAATTGACGAGGGTGTTAAATCCCGGCCATAGGTCATATTGGTTCATTCTTCTTCCAAGATTAACGCAGTATGTGACAGGCTGCCCTTTTATATAGAAGGCAAGCTCGCTTGAGACCTGATATTTGTCGGAGAAAATAAAGAATGGACCCTTTTTTGAGAGTCCTTCAGACACTCTGCTTACCTCTACGCCGAGTTCTTTCCATCCCCTTGTCCTTGATGTCGGATCCAATTTAGGCGGCAAATTAACAATGGCAGGATAATGTGCAATTACAGTGATTATCAGTGAGATAAGGACACTGGCGATTACCGTCCACCGCACCCATTTTTTAATACTTTCCCATCTGCTGACGAACAAAGCAGGGAAGGCGATAAAGCCGGCTGCATAAGCAGGAAGCGCCCAGTTTGCCTGCACCTTGCCCTGAAAACTCTTAAGCAGGAAGAAAACAATTATGGGGATAGAAAACCAGAAGAGAAAAGAAGGCCGCGAATCACGGGATGATTTCTGAAGCCTGAAAATGGCATAAAATATCATGAAGAATAAAACCGGAGTGATTATCCCTATTTGCGAGCCTAAGAATTCAGAGAAGTTCTTTAACCACTGCTCACTGATCACTGACCACTGGCCACTGATATGCGCCTGTCCTGCTGTATGTTTTAAAGTGACCCAGTCATGAGCTGCGTTCCAGATAATAACAGGGCTGAAGATAATGAGGCTTAAAGCAAGGCTTATATAAGGCTCTTTTGTAAGGAGAATCCTTCTGTGCTGCTTTGAGGCGAGAAGAAAAAGTAATGCGCAGATGTAAAAGAATGCCATTGTGTATTTTGTGAGAAGGCCCAAACCAATGGAAATACCGAGGAGAAGCCAATATAATAAGGGTGATGCATGATGCATGATGCATGATGCATGATTTTTTGATTTTGTATCCTGCATCCTGTATCCTGCATCCTGTATCCTGCCTTGCTGTCCTACTGCTTCACTGTTCTTTTGCTCTATTGCCCTGTAAAACAGATAGAGCGATAATACCCAGAAAAAAATAAATGGCGAATCAATTGTAAAAAGCACTCCGTATGCAGAGTAAAGTGGAATAATCTGCATTAATACTGCGGCTGCTAATCCTGTCCGCTCGTCAAATATTTTTTTACCGAGCAGATACAGAAAGATACTGCTCAGTGCGGAGGATACGACGGCCATTATCCGTATTCCGAATACATTGTCTCCGAATATGGCTGTGCCCAAGGCTATGAGATAAGCAATCATAGGTCCCTTTGAGTAGTAGCTTAAATCAAGCCTCCTTGACCATTCCCAGTAATGCGCCTCGTCAGGACTCAGGTCAATAACGCCGTGTGTGATGTAATAAATGCGGAAAAGGCTCAAGCCAAGAAGAGATATTAAAAGTGCAGTGTTAAAGGGTTTAAATTTGTATCTTACAGACGCCCACTCATAGAACTTAATTACAAGGATAGAGACTGCAATGCCTGTCAATGCCCCGGCAAGCACATCAGACGGATAATGAACACCGACGTATACCCTTGAAAAGCCTACGAGCAAAGCCACTGTCAGCGCTATCCACCGCACCCATTTCCCTGACATGTAAGATACGGCAAGTATGATTGCGAATGAATTCGCGGCATGGTTTGAAGGCATGGAAAAAGAATTAGTGCAGCCCACAAGTATCCTTGCGCTTTCTAACACATGGCAGGGGCGTATTCTCCCGATGAGATGCTTTAATATATTTGCCGCCCAGTCAGAGAGCGCTAAGGATATGATTGTCAGGACTATCGGGATTAGAGCCTTTTTTTTATAGGTTGACGCCATGTATATCATCAATGCCAGAATGATGAAATAGTACCTGTCGGTAATAACCGGCATGGAGACGTCAAAGACAATGTTCTGGAGGCCTCTGTTTATCAGATAAAACAGAGACACATCAATTCCACGAAGAATTTCCAGCATGATGTTATATTATAAATGCAACATCTTTTTTTATGCTATAGATGTGATTCTTGACAAGGGATATGAGTTATGGGATAGTATGTTGTGACAGCGCATGCTTATTATTTGACTGTATTTTGATAGTGCGGGATAGGCGGTATATCAATAAGTGAGAAGGAAAATCTTTTTATCACTATCCATTCTTCTGGCGCTTTTTGCGCTGGGAATGTTAGTTTCGTTCCTGTATACGAAGACATTTTTTGTAGTTACATTTGCATTGACCTCATTGATTGCTGTCCTGATTGCCCGCTATCTTATAAATGCAATTATTTACCCGGTGGAAGAGCTTTTGAAGGCGACGAGGGCGGTTGCATCAGGCAATTTCAACTATAAGATGTCATATCAGGACAAAACCGAATTCGGAGAGATTGCCGGAAGTTTTAATGATATGATTGCCGTGCTTCGGGACAGTAATGAAAGCATCAAGAACCAGCAGCAGCAGATTGTAGATAACGAGTGGAAGTTCAGGATACTCTCGGAATTTGCACATGACTGGGAGTACTGGATAACAGAAAAAGGGGAAATCCTTTTTATATCGCCGTCCTGTGAGCGCATTACAGGCTACACAAGGGATGAATTCATAAAGGACCCTGATATTAGAAACAGGATTGTATACCTTCAGGACAAGGATTTATGGGAAAGTCATGTGGCTGATTTCAAGCCGCCCCGGCATGAAGAAGAAATAGAATTTCGCATTGTCACGAAAAGCGGAGAGATTAAATGGCTGTCCCATGTATGCGCTCCTATATATGAAAACGATGTATTCCTCGGCAGGCGCGTAAGCAACAGGGACATTACAGACAGGAAAAGACTTGAAGAACAGTTAATGCATTCCCAGCGTCTCGAATCCATCGGGACCCTTGCAGGAGGGATAGCGCACGACTTCAATAACATCCTGACAGCGATAACAGGCTACGGTCACATACTGAAGATGAAAGCAAAAGAAGACAACCCCTCAAAGGCATACATAGAGCAGATACTTGCCTCAGCAGAGAGGGCAGCCGACCTGACGCAGAGCCTTTTAGTCTTCAGCAGAAAACAGACAAGCAGTCCCGAGCCTGTAAAACTGAAAGGGATAATAGAAAATGTAAAGAGAGTACTGCAGAGACTAGTCGGAGAAAACATAGAACTAAGGACAGAGATTTCAGGAGAAGAACTCATTGCAATGGCAGACTCAGATCAGATAGAGCAGGTATTGGTAAACCTGTGCACAAACGCAAGAGACGCCATGCCTGAAGGCGGAGTATTGGCAATAAGGATGAAAAGAGTATCAGGAGATAAGATGCATAAGGCAATCGGCAGAGAACAAGAGGCGCTAAGCATAGAACATGGCAAGGGCTATGCCGAGATATCAATAATAGACACAGGCACGGGCATGGATGAAAAGACAAGAGAACGCATATTTGATCCCTTCTTCACCACAAAAGAAGTAGGCAAAGGAACAGGTCTCGGGCTTTCAATGGTATACGGCATAATCAAACAGCACTACGGGCACATAAGCGTAGAGAGCGAAGAGGGCAAAGGCACAATATTCAGGATATACCTGCCATTAACAGAAATAGCAGTTTCAAAAGACATAAGGGCAGCAGAAGAGGCAAAAGCAATAACAGGCGGCGCAGAGACAATACTTCTTGCAGAAGACGAAGAAACAGTAAGAAAACTTACAAGGGTAGTGCTCGAAGAATACGGATACACAGTGATAGAAGCAGGCGACGGGCAGGAAGCGATAAGCAAATTCATGGAAAACAAAGACAGGATAGACCTTTTTCTGTCAGACATAATAATGCCGAGAATGAACGGTAGAGAGGCGTACGAGAGAATAAAGAAAATAAAGCCCAAGCTGAAAGTGCTCTTTGCAAGCGGTTATCCGTCAGACTTCACACACAAAAACGAGATACTTGTGGCGGGGTTGGATTTTATCGCCAAACCTGTTTCCCCTGACAACCTTCTGAAAAAGGTGAGAGAGGTGCTGGATAAGAGTTAATAGCTCTTCGCTTTTCTTGACAGTTTCTCATAGATAAATTCATAATATCATTCATATTTCACTATTCACTGAAGGGAGAGGCTGGATTGGACAGAGTTCTCAGCGGTATGCAGGCAAGCGGCAGGCTTCATCTTGGCAATCTCATTGGAGCGCTCCAGAACTGGGTGAAGCTTCAGGAAAAATACGACTGTTTTTATTTCATTGCAGACTGGCACGGACTTACCACAGGATATGAAAATCCCTCTGTGATTAAGGAATCAACAAACGACCTTCTGATTAATTTCCTTGCAGCCGGGCTGGCCCCTGATAAGTGCACAATATTCCTTCAGTCAAAGATTCTCCAGCATGCTGAACTCCATCTTTTACTTTCTATGATTACGCCATTAGGATGGCTTGAAAGGGTTCCCACATATAAAGAAAAACAGCAGGAACTGAAGGACCGTGACTTATCCACCTATGGTTTTTTGGGATACCCTCTGCTTCAGACAGCGGACATTATCATTTACAAGGCTAAGTATGTGCCTGTAGGCGTTGATCAGGTTCCTCATCTTGAGATTTCAAGAGAGATTGCAAGGAGGTTTAACTATCTTTACAACAAAGTTTTCCCTGAGCCCGAGGCGCTGCTCACAAAGTTTCCAAAAGTTCCTGGCATTGATGGAAGAAAGATGTCAAAGAGTTATAACAATGCGATATATCTGTCAGACTCGCCTGAAGCGGCTGAACAGAAACTCATGACAATGATGACAGACCCTGCGAGAAAAAGAAGGACTGATAAAGGCGCTCCTGAACTTTCGCCTGTTTTTCATCTGCATAAGATTTTTTCCTCAAAAGAAGAGCAGGATGAGGTTGCCGAAGGCTGCAGGACTGCAGGGATAGGGTGCATTGACTGTAAAAAAATACTTATAAAAAATATTTTTAAGGTGCTTGAGCCTATCTGGAAAAAGCGCGCTGAACTCATTGCAAACCCGAAGGCTGTGAGGGAAATAATAGAGAGAGGCACTGAAAAGGCGAGGAAGGCGGCTGAGGAGACGATGGTTAGCGTGCGCGAGGCAATGGGGCTCACATAAAAGTAAAATCCAAAAAGCAAAATGAAAAAACATTACGGTGAATTGCTGTCGGGTGAATCGGTGAATCGCAAAAACTCATTTGCCTATTCACCCATTCACCTATTCGCCATTTACATTATTTTTGCATTTTTATCTTTTCCTGCCTGTGTCCATGCCTTCATGTCAGACACTGAGATTGCTGTCTTTCAAAAAGAAATCGCCGATAAGCCTGTTGGCGAGAGGATTGCGCTCTGGACTGAAAAGTTTGTCGGCACTCCTTACGACCCGGATCCCCTTGGAGAATATGTGACCAAAAAGGCGATTGTTGCTGATGAGCGTGTGGACTGCATGTATCTGAGTTTCAGGGCCGTTGAGCTTGCATTGAGTCTTACGCCTGACAAGGCAATAGATATGGCCCTTGATAAAAGATTCATAACAAAGGGAAGGCTTGACAGCAAAGGAAATGTAATTAATTATGAAGACAGGTTTCAATACGGCGAAGATATGCTTGACAGCGGCAGATGGGGAGAGGAGATAACAGAACAACTAGGCAAGGCTACAGAGATAAAGGGTTCAAGGGGAAAAGGTAAGGTAAAAATGGTTTCAAAGAAAGACTTTCTAAAAAGTATCAAAGACTCTGGCACTTTGAAAAGCGGGGATTTTATATTTTTTATAAAGGCTGTTGAAAAAAGAAGGGCTGGCGAGATAGTCGGGCATATAGGGATAGTAAAAATAGAAAATAGGGGGGTATATCTAATTCATGCCGGAGGATTTAAGAAAAAAGGCGGAGAAGTTAAGAAGGTAAGGCTCTATGACTACATAAACTCAATGCCGTTTATAGGCGTGAGGGTGAGCAGGATAAATTAACCCTTTAGTTTCTTTGTTGTCTCAGCAAACTGCCTTTTAAATTCAGGATAACCCCTTAACTCCGGCTCTCATGAGTCATAGGCTATTTACTAGCTCTTCTCTGATGTTTTGTCTTCTTGAGAAGTTTTTTATGCTTGTGCTTGCTCATCTTTTTCTTGCGCCACTTAACAACACTACCCACTAAATTACCTCCTTCTTAAATTTTCTTTTGCCTGATGCATAAATGCCTCAAGCTGTATATCTGTTGTCGGAGATTCAGTCCCGTCATACGGAATGCTTATAAAAGGGACGCCGTATTTTTTATTCAGCCCCTGCATCAGGGCTGTTACAATTGTGCCGGGCATGCATCCAAAGGGCATTGCATTTACAATGCCTGAGGCTCCTCTTTCTATAAGGTCCACTGCCTTGCCTATGCTCAATATGGCCTCTCCTTCAAAAGAACTGTGCAGATATGGAGACGCCTTTTTTATTATTTCCCTTGTTTCCGGTTCTTTCAGGGTTTTAAGGAAACCTGAAAAGTATCCTGCGTATTTGTGCTCTACCCTTTTTTGAAAGAAAGTCTTTAAAAGAGTATTCATAATATCAGACCATTCTTTTTTTAGCAAGGCTTTTTGAGAAGCCGTGTGGTTTATGTAATATATCCATTCTTCAACAGGAGCAAGCCAGGCCTCGCCGCCGTGAGCCTCTATCTTCCTTGCGAGATTTTCATTCGAGAACTTGTTGCTTCTTACAAATATCTCGCCTATAATTCCTATCAGGGGTTTCCTGTCTTCTTGCCCCGGGCAGCCCGGGAGCAGATTTTGAAAATCCCTCCGCATACTTTTGAGCAGGACTTCAACTTTTCCATTAGTTCCTTTCAGCGAGGAACATATCTTTCCGAGATATTCCCTGTAAATAAAGTCTGCAGAGCCGTTTTCTTTTTCATAAGGCCTGGTCTCATGCAGGCATTTTGTCAGCAACTCAACGGCAATTATTCCCTGCCATGACCTGAGCGCGAAATCCTTGCCGACTATGCCGAGGTCTCTGTAAAATTCTACATCCTGATTTGGCGAGAATATCGGCACATAAGCGTAACCAAGGTCGTCAAGCACCATTCTGTGAAATACATTATACTGCCCGAACCTGCACGGGCCTGAACCTGAAGGCATAAAAAAAGCAGATTGGGCCGGTTTAAAATCAGAAGAAAGAACCCGCTTGAGCATATCGCCTGTTGTTACAGCGCACGGATAACATTCCTTTCCTGAAACATATTTTCTTCCGATATCAATAGTTTCCTTGTCTGATTCAGGCAATACCTCTGCGGGCACGCCTGAGCGCTCAAATGAAGCGGCAAGCGCAAATGCATGGTCAGCCATCATGGGAATGTAAACAGTGCGCTTCTTCAACGGTGAAGGGGTGAAGGGGTGAAGGGGTGAGTGATTTACCGATTTACCGATTAACCTGTTTACCGATTGTATGCTGTCAAGAAATGCCTCGCATCTTGTTATTGCTCCTGCATCAGCGCTGTGCTCGTCTATCTCAATGTGAAGGAAGGGTTTGCCCTGCAGCTCCTTTTTAAAATATTTCAGTATGAACGAATCGGGCCCGCACGAAAAGTTCCCGATATAAAGCGGGAAGAGATTTTGGTTTTCCCTTATCGCCCTTGCAGCCTTCAATATTTTCTGCCCTGCCCTCCAGTACATATTCGGCCATTCGGAGTCTATGCCATGATCATTCAGAGGGAGGAAATCCATCGGAATAGCCGAGACATTAAGGCCTGCGAGTTTTTTCGGTATCTCAAGATTCATGCCGCTGTCAAAGGAATTATAAGAGCGTCCAATAATTACAAGAGCCTTATCTTTTATGGCTGATAAAACTTCAGTGCCTTTTTCCCTTATGGATATGATGAATACATGCTGCGCTTTTTCTGCAATAAGCAAAGCCTCTTTTATCCGAGCGCTTTTTATTCCAAAAGGTTTAAATGCCTTTGAGAGTTCATTCAGCATGAACTTTTTGTCACGATTCAGATTCACAACAGGAGAGATTATATCCGCATTAGGAAATGCAACCCGCGCTGAGTATGGTATGGTCTGAGTATAAGGACAGGCAAAACCGTTTTCGGGTGATTCCTGTTTTGTGTTCAGGTTTATGAAGCTTGGAATTAATAATGCATCAGCGCCTTCATTTAAGAGGTATTTTATGTGGCCGTATGCAACCTTCACAGGGAAGCACGTCTCTGAAAGTATGGATTCAAGCCCGAGGCTTACTGTCTGCCTGTTTGTTTTCGGTGACACAAGGACATCAAATCCAAGTTCCCACAGCAGAGTTGTCCAGAATGGCAGATATTCATGGAAATAGAAAATATAAGGAATACCGATTTTAGTTCGGAGTTGAGAATCTTTCGCTGAACGCTGAACGCTGAACGCTGAACGCTTTTCGTGCTCTTTCCACAGCATCTCATCCCTGAATCCAAAGATGTCAGGGATTTCCGAAGATGCTTTCTTTTTTTTCACGTCATACTTTTCGCACCTGCCTCCATAAAACAGATGACCGTCTTCGCCTTCAATCTTTATCCTGTTTATTTCGCATACATTAGGACAGCCCTTGCATTCAAAGGATGAAACAGAATATGGAAGCTTTGACAGTTCAAAGCCTTTGAAACTGGTGGATGCATGATGCACGATGCACGATGCACGATTATCCTGTATCCTGTATCTTGTATCCTGTATCATGTAGTCCCTTGCAATCAGCGCCATGCCGATTGCGCCTGTAACGTCATGATTTGGAGGAACAGTAATTTTCCTGCCAAGATATTTCTCAAATGCAGCAACAACAGATTTGTTAAATGCAACTCCTCCCTGAAAGAATATGTTTTCGCCGACTGGTTTTCCTGCAACGACTCTGTTTATGTAATTCTGAACGATTGAGTATGCAAGGCCTGCCAGCAGGTTATTTTTGTCTGCGCCTCTCTGCAAGTTTGACATGAGAGAATTCTCCATAAAAACCGTGCACCTTTCGCCGAGGCGGCATGGATTTTCTGCGGAAAAGGCAAGAGATGCAAAGTCATCCTTTACAGATATGCTGAGTTTTTCAGCCTGTTCCTCAAGAAACGAACCTGTGCCTGCAGCGCATGCCTTGTTCATTTCAAAATCAACTATGACGCCGTCCCTGAGCGATATATATTTTGAATCCTGCCCTCCTATCTCAAATATCGTATCTACATTCCTGTCGATAAATGCGGCAGCGGTTGCCTGAGCAGTAATCTCGTTTTTTACAATATCAGCGCCGACATAATCTGCAATCATATACCTGCCTGAACCTGTTGTCCCTACGCCGATTATCTCAACCCTGTCTCCGGCCTCTTCTCCTATCTCTTTTAATCCCTGTTTTACCGCCTCTATCGGCTGTCCGGCAGTCATAAGGTATCTCTTTGAGAGGAGATTGCAGTTTTCATCTATGACAGCAAGGTTTGTACTTATGGAGCCGATGTCAATGCCGAGATAAGCAGGGATGAGTTCAGCGTTCAGCGTTCGGCATTCAGCGTTTTTTTCTGATTGCTGATGGCTGACTGCTGATAGCTGACAGCTATTACTATGTCTTTCAAGGAAGTCATCATCTTTTAATATCAGAGGTTTATATCCTGCCTCTAACGACTTTTCGGATTTTATGAAATCTTCAAGCCTCTTAATGTCAAATGAGTTTATCCTATTGTCATCCATGTCTTTTAATACAGAGCCTAATGCGCCTATCAGGTTAAAATCAGGAGGAACAAAGAGATCATTAAGTTCAAATACCTCTTTAAACGCTCGTATCATCCCTTTATTTGCAGCGACTCCTCCCTGAAATGAAACAGGCATTTCTATTTTTCTGCCGCGAGAGATAGAGCCTTTAAAATTCCTGGCAACTGCAAAGCATAAACCTGCAACAATGTCTTCCATCGGAGTTGCTATCTGCTGGAGATGTATCATGTCTGATTTTGCAAACACGCTGCATCTTCCGGCAATCCTTGGCGGTTTCTTTGATTTGAGGCTGAGTTCGCTGAATTCTTCAATAGTAAGCCTAAGCCTTTCTGCCTGCTGGTCCAGGAATGAACCTGTTCCCGCGGCGCATACAGAATTCATGGAGAATTCTTTTACGCCGTTTTCTCCGAGCATGATAAGCTTTGAATCTTCACCGCCGAGTTCTATGATGGTCCTGACATGGGGAGAAAGTTTACGGGTTGCATAGGCCTGCGCAACAAGCTCGTTGACAGGCTCAATGCCTAAGACAGAGGCGATAAGCCTCCCTGCGGAGCCGGTGATGGAGAGGGAGAATCCAGAGTTTAGAGTTTTGAGTTCGGAGTCCTCTGATGCATGATGCATGATGCATGATGCATGATTATCCTGAATCCTGTATCCTGCATCTTGAATCTTTAGTTGCTGACTGCCGATAACTTCTCTAAGCAGTTCAAAAGCAACTTTGAGCGGATGTCCCTTGTGCCTTACATAGCTGCTGTTGAGCTTGGTTCCTTTTTCATCAAGCACGACATATTTCACACTCACAGAGCCTGCATCAAGACCTATAAACCTCATGAGAACTCCTTATGAACCTACGAATTGATATTCATTTTATCACACAAGGGATGAAAAAATGCGCTGTGCAAGTTTACTGCACTTATGACCGCCTTTCAGTATCACCCTAAAATCTCCCTCTTTGTCATTCTGGCTCTTGTCCTTGTCTGTCATGCTGGCTTGTCCAGCATCCTTCTTTCTGTCATTGCGGCTTGTCCGCAATCCTTCCTAAGAACGATTCCAGACAAGCTGGAATGACAAACAATACAGGCGGGAATGACAAAATTGTATAAACTTATTTATGAGACAGGCCCTTAGATTGAGTATAAGCAACCCAGTTCTAAATGCCGTTATACGGCTTTTACCTGACAAAATTTGTCAGGCATTTTGTAGAAAGACAAGTAATTTCATTTTATCCACTGATTTTACTGAATATTTTAAACGTTTGAAGTGGCATAAAAACTGCTCATAGTAAATGAAATGGCTGTTATAAAGAGGACGGAAAAATAGGGTGATGGTTGAATTATAATGAATATATACAAATTAAAGGAGGTGAGGGAAAAGACAGCAGGCAGTAGAAAGGGAAATTCTTAAGAGCAGCCGTCCCGGGCAGCTCGGGACGAAAGAAAAAAGGAGGAAACATGTATAAGGCAATTAACAATATAAAGGAGCAAAAGGGCTTTACCCTTATTGAGCTTCTTATCGTTGTGGCAATCATCGGAATCCTTGCCGCGATAGCAATTCCGGGATATATCGGTATGCAAGAAAGAAGCAGAAAGGGTGCGGTAACAAGGGCTGCCACAGCAGTGGAGCCAGAACTTCAGGCATGGCTTAATTCAGCACTTAAAGGCGTTGGAGGAACACAGGGCACACTCAGAGAGGTGGATTCAAATGGAGATGGGCAGATTACTACTGCTGATGAGTCTAATACGTCATTAGGTGTTTATCTTAATAATGGCACCCTTGATACTGTATATATAAGTGCGAGGAATGCCATGTTTAGAGAGAGCTCTCCATGGTCCCCCTCCGTAAGCCTTTTTAATACGGCCGCGACATTAGCTGTAGCGTCAGGTCAGATATATGTATCTCAGGAAAACTCGCCTTTCCGTTTGACGGTTACAGCTATTGATAGCCTTGGTGGGGTACTCCACAATAAGACTGCTTTTTCAGATTAGAAGGGAAACAGGTTCAAGCTATCAGGGCCGGGAACCTTCCGGACCTGATAGCTAACTATTTATGACAATAATTGAATTTTATAAAAAAAAAATCTAAAAACCCTATCTGTTTTAGCCTTTATTATCATTCTTGGTAGTTTTTATTATGTTTTTTTAGCTTGTAATCTTTTTGATTCCGATTTCTGGTGGCACATAGCGACAGGCAGATATATCGTAGAAACAGGCAAGCTCCCTGATAAAGATCCGTTTTCCTATACCTTAAACCTAAAAGAGAATGAGAGCCTTCTACCAGAGAGGGAAAATTTTTTACTGAAGCAATATTGGCTTGCTCAAATTATATTTTATCTGGTCTTTGAAAGCACAGGCCCGAAAGGAATAATAATCCTCAGATCATCAATTTTATTGATGACTATATTGTTAGTCCTCTGGAGACTTAAAAAATGGAATGTAAATTTCTATGTTTCATTTGTCCTTATCTTTCTTGTATATTTTCAAATAACAAGTGCTGTGGGTGAGCGTCCTGTTTTGTTCACAATACTCTTTACCCCCTTAATATTTATTATCCTTGAAGAATTTAAGGATAGAGTTGCAGTCCAAAAAGAAAAAAGCTGGGCAGTTTTATTTTTTCTTTTTCCCGTAATGCTCCTATGGTCTAACCTTCACGGCGGGTTTATCATCGGTAATTTTATCATTCTGGTTTATATGTTATGTGAAGGCATTAAGATTGGATTAAAAAAGGCAACATATAATAAACGAGAAATAATCGTTTTTTATATTGCTTTGTCATTAGCCTTCTTGGCTTCCTGCATAAACCCTACGGGATGGGAGGCTTTTTCTGTTGCCTTTTCACCTAAGTATAGTATCCTTACATCGGGCATTCAGGAATATCACTCACCCATTTCTGCTTATATAAGCAGGGTTTCTCCGTTTCCATACGGCTATGCTGCAATGACCTTCATTTTTTTATTCATCTTAATTTTAAGGAATAAAAAGCTGGATTTAACACATGTAGCGCTTCTGGTAGGTTTCTGCGTTATGGCTGCAACAGCAGGCAGATTTGTTATTTATTACATATTGATTGCAGCAATGATTATCGGGAAAGAGACGGATATATTATCCCGGGATCTGTTCGATAGATTGTCTAATAATCTCAGGAACAGGATGGAGTATGCTTTTGCAATTGTGGCGTTGTTGTCGTCTGTAATTTTCTTTGCCAGTATTTATAAGACCAGAGAATTAAAACTGGATATAGCGCGGTGGCATACTACTCCAGTAAGTGCAGTTGATTTCATAGAAAAAAATAGATTACAGGGCAATATGCTCAATGAAGCTGGTTACGGCGGCTATATTACATGGAGACTTTATCCATGGAAAAGAACATTTATTGATACTAGATGGCTTAGTGCAACTACTCAGGCAGAACATTTATGGATGATGAATGCCGTAGAGACGATTGTTAATAAAGAACTTCCCGAGGGAAAAACTCCTCTCTGGAAAAGATTGTTAGATCACTATAATATCAATTTTATACTGTTTGACATTCTGGATGTCTATGGAACGGTTCCGAGGCTCCTTTTAAAACTCGCTGACAATGAAAACTGGGTTCCCATATATGGCGACCATGTTGCCATTATATTTATAAGGGACATTCCCCAAAATCATGAGATTATAGCAAAATACAGGCTTTCTAAAGACTATGTTTACGATGTAATTGTGTTTGTTGCCTCATATAAGGCTACTATATATAAAAGCAATCCAAAATATCTTATAACTTTAGGCAAGACCTTTTATGAGATGGGGAAGCTAAGAGATGCACTTACTGCTTATAAGTATGCGCTGAAAAGACACCCTAAAGACTTAGATGTAAAGGAGATGATAGCAAAAATAGAGGGTGAGATTGAAAGTATTAAAAAGTAGAAGAAAAAAGGTTAGTATAAAGGGATATTGTCGATTAAAGCCATCAGGCAGTGAAGGATATGATTGAATTTTCCATAATTATACCGGTTTACAATGAAGAAGAGAATGTCAGTGAACTTCACAGACGTTTGGGGACGGTTATGGAGAGGCTTGGAACCTATGAAATTATTTTTGTTGATGACGGAAGCTCAGATAAAAGCTGGCAGATTATAAAGGATTTGCATGAAAAGGATTCGAGAGTAAAAGGACTCAGCTTCTCAAGAAACTTCGGACATCATATAGCAATCACAGCAGGCATGGATCATGCACAAGGTAAGGCAATTATATTGATGGACGGAGACTTGCAGGATCCGCCAGAGGAAATTCCGAAGCTTCTCAAAAAATTCAATGAAGGTTATGAGCTTGTCTACGGGATAAGAAAAGAAAAAAAGGATTCAATATTAAAGCGATTTGCTTCTTTTGTATTCTGGTGGTTTATCAACAGCTTTTCCGGAATAAACATTCCGAGAAACCAGACGCTTTTGAGGATATTCGACAGGAAGATACTTGACGCCCTTAACAGCATGAGAGAGCGGTCAAGGTTTATTCACGGCATGATAGCATGGACCGGATTTAAAACTGCCATGCAGGAAGTTGAGCACGCACCGCGCGAGCGCGGGAAAAGCAAATACAATGTCATCAAGCTCTTCAGACTTGCATTTAATGCCATTACGTCATTTTCGACCTTTCCGCTCAGGCTTGCAACTTACATCGGCTTGCTGAGTTCAGGTATCGGATTGTTTTATAGTTTGTATTTTATCTACAAAAAGTTATTCCTCGGGATACCTGTGCTTGGCTATGCCTCAATAATTGTAGCAGTCCTATTCGTCGGCGGAATACAACTTTTAATGCTCGGCATTATAGGGGAATATATCGGCAGGGTATATCAGGAGGTTCAGGCAAGGCCTATCTATATTATTAAGGAGCATATTCTTGATTGAGAAAGTTGAGTGGGATTCAGAATTTTTTAGCAGGAAAATCGGAAGATTAACAAAAGTCCCGCAGGGAAAGAAACTCAAAAATCTGATTCATCAGGCGCATAACAAAGGATACGAATATCTCTCATGCAGATTAATTTTGGATAAGATAGCAGAAATCCAGCTTCTCGAAAAACACGGATTTTATTTGACTGATATTGGTATTGTATGGGAAAAAAAGATTATCAAAAATATTTCAAATCTTAAATCTCAAATCTCAAATTCTAATATAAGGGAGGCAACAGGCAAAGATAGCCCAATGCTCAAAACAACCGTAAGGGGACTGTTCAAAGACAGCCGTTTTTATAATGACCCCTTTTTTACAAAAAAAGAAGCTGACAAGGTCTATCAGGCTTGGGTTGAAAATTCTGTGGAAGATAAAACGATTAAGGTATTTGTTGCCGAAAAGAGCGGTTTTATCACCTGCAAAAGACTGTCTAAAAATAGAGGGGACATACCTCATATCGGTGTAATTCCCAAGTCACAGGGCAAAGGGATAGGAACCAGTCTTATGCACAGGGCTTTAAAATGGTTTAAAGAAAATGGGGTGAATACGGCCACAGTCAGAACACAGGCTAATAATAGCATAGCAATGAACTTCTATAAGAAGCTCGGCTTTGAGGTAAAATATATAGATATGACAATGGGTTTGATTTTGAGCATGGAGCTAAAGAAAAAGGCATGAAGGATATAAAGGTAGGCGTTATAGGCTGCGGCTACTGGGGGCCAAATCTCATCAGAAATTTCAGCGACAATTACAACACTGATATAAAATTTGCCTGCGACTTAAGCCGCGACAAGCTTGAACGCATTAAACTAAGGCATCCGTCCATTAATGTAACAACTGATTATAAGAGTTTATTGAAGGATAAAGATATTCATGCAGTAGCAGTGGCCACACCGGTTTTTACGCATTATAAACTTGTGAAAGAAGCCCTTGAGTCAGGCAAGCACGTGCTTGTTGAAAAGCCCTTTACTTCAACTGCCAGGGAGGCGGAAACTCTTGTTAATCTTGCATATAAAAAAGGTTTAACCCTTCTTGTTGACCATACATTCATATATACAGGCTCTATAAGGAGGATTAAGGACTTCATATCAGCAGGTGAACTTGGAGATGTGTATTATTTTGATTCTGTCAGGGTTAATCTGGGACTCTTTCAGCATGATGTAAATGTAATCTGGGACCTTGCCCCTCATGACCTTTCGATTATGGATTTCATTATTGAAGAAAAACCCGTGAGCGTTGTTGCAACTGGTGCAAGCCATACACCGAGGGGGCTGGAAGATGTCGCATATGTTACGGTCAAATTCAGAGATAATATAATAGCCCACTTTCACGTTAACTGGATGTCGCCTGTTAAGATACGAAAGGTCATAATCGGCGGAAGCAAGAAGATGGTTGTATTTGATGATCTTGACCCGGCCGAAAAGATAAAGATTTATGATAAGGGTATTACGCTTTCAAAGGCTAACGAGAAATCCGTTTATCAGAGCATGGTGCAATACAGGATAGGAGATATGTATGCGCCTGCAATTACAAACATAGAGGCATTAAAAGTGGAAATCGAACATTTTGCCGACTGCATAAAAAACAAGAAAAAACCTATAACTGACGGAGAGTCAGGGCTAAGAGTAGTTAGAATTCTTGAAGCTGCAAGTAAGTCACTGAAAAAAGGCGGCGTTAAAGTAAACATATGAATAATGTCATCTATCCAAACGTTATTGTCGGTGAAGGGACATTGATAGAGCCGCCGTCCATTATCGGCAAGCCTCCCCGCGGAGCGAAGCACGGAGATTTAGAATTAAAAATCGGCAGTAACGGGCAGATAAGGCCGTTCACCACTGTTTACGCAGGCAGCGAAATCGGAGATTATTTTCAGACAGGTCAGGGAGTATCCATCAGGGAAGATAATCTCATCGGCAATAATGTAAGCATCGGAACAAATTCTGTCCTTGAATTTGGAAACAGAATAGGCGATTACAGCAGGATTCACAGTAGTTGTTTTCTGGAGATGGTAACAATCGGCAAATATGTCTTTGTCGGCCCGAATGTTGTTTTTACGGATGATCCTCATCCCATGGGGTGTCCGCATTACAAAGAATGTAAGGGTGGCGCTGTAGTTGAAGACTATGTCAGGATCGGAGCTAATTCCACAATACTCCCGGGTATCAAAATCGGCAAGAACAGTCTTATAGGCGCCGGTTCTGTTGTAACAAAGGATGTCCCCCCTGACAGTGTTGTTGCAGGAAACCCTGCAAAAGTTATTAAAAAAATCGACCAGTTGACATGTCCCAAAGGTTTTTATGAGAAGCCATATATGTGGCCGCCATATCAGGAAAAGGAAAGCAAATGAAAGAAATCCCTTTTGTTGACCTTAAAGCTGGGTTTGAACCTATAAAAGATGAAGTGATGAAAGCAATCGGCGATGTTTTAGATGGAATGAATCTGAATATAGGGCCGAATTGTCAGGCATTCGAAAAGGAATTTGCTTCCTTTTGCGGCGCAAGATATGCAATAGGCGTAGGCTCAGGGACTGAAGCTATTCAATTTGCCCTTTTGGCCTGCGGAATAAAAGAAGGAGATGAGGTCATAACAACGCCGCATACCTTTTTTGCAACAGTAGAGGCGATTTCATGTATAGGGGCAAGGCCGGTCTTTGTTGATATTGATCCGCTGACTTATAACATTAACCCCGCAGACATAGAAAAAAAGATAACAAAAAAGACAAAGGCAATAATCCCTGTCCATATGTACGGGCAGACAGCGGGAATAGACCCAATATTAGAAATCTCAAAACAATACGGGATTTCTGTAATAGAAGACGCATGTCAGGCTCATGGCGCGCTTTATAAAGGCATTAAAGCAGGGGCACTGGGAGACGCCGGCTGTTTCAGTTTTTATTTTACAAAAAATCTTGGGACATACGGCGAAGGCGGCATTGTCATAACTAATAATGAAAAAACAGCAGAGTTCATACGTTTATACAGGAATCACGGACATAAATCAAAATACGAACATGCTGTTATAGGTTATAACGGCAGGCTCGATGAGATACAGGCTGCAATTTTGAGAATAAGGCTGAAATATCTCAATGAATACAACAGTAAAAGAAGAGAAAGGGCAGAGATATATAATTCATTTTTGAAAGATACCCCTCTTGAGCTTCCTGTTGAGGCAAAAGGCCGGATGCATGTTTATCATTTATATGTAGTCCGAAGTCAAAGAAGAGATGAACTGCAGAAATATCTTTCAAAAAATGGCATAGGAACGGGCATTCATTATAAAAATCCTGCTCATCTTCAGGAAGCAGTTGCTGTTTTTGGATATAGAAAAGGTGATTTTCCGGAAACAGAAAAGGCTTGCAGCGAGATATTGTCATTGCCTATGTATCCTGAACTTAAAGAGGAATATCAGGTATATATCTCAGAAAAGATTAAGGAATTTTTCAGAAGTTAGAATATGAAGATTAAGGGCATGAAAATACTTGTTACAGGAGGGGCCGGTTTCATCGGCAGCAATCTTGTGGATGAGCTTGTCATAGACAACCATATTGTAATCCTTGACAATTTTTCATCAGGTAAAAAGAAGAATGTAGCTCATTATGCTGGAAAAGATAACGTTGAAATTATAGAAGGAGATGTAAGAGATAAAAATCTTTTGTTTAGCATTACAAAAGGAGTAGATGTTATTTATCATCTTGCTGTTCAATGCCTCAGGGTTTCAATTAACGACCCCGAAATTAACCATGAGGTCAATGCTACTGGAACTTTGAATCTGTGCATGGCTGCGCTTAAGAATTCTGTAAAAAGGTTTGTGTATGTATCGTCTTCAGAGGTATACGGCACGGCTGTTAATGTCCCCATGGACGAGACGCATCCTTGTGAACCCACTACTATATATGGGGCAAGCAAGCTCGCCGGCGAGAAATATGCACTTGCGTATCACAGGACATACGGCATGCAATCAATGGTTGTCATCCCATTCAATACCTATGGGCCGAGGGAACACTTTGAAGGCGCATACGGCGAGGTGATTCCCAAATTTGTCCTTAGGGCGCTTAATGATCAGCCCCCTGTTATTTTTGGGGACGGGTTGCAGACAAGGGATTTTACCTATGTTGCTGATACGGTAAAAGGGATTATCAAGGCGTCCGGATGTGATGAGATGATTGGACAGACCGTTAATATTGCTCGCGGCGAAGAGGTCAGCATAAAAGAGCTTGCTGAAAAGATTTACAAAAAGCTTGGCAAGCCTCACATAAAACAGGTTTTTGAAAAAGAAAGACCGGGTGATGTTAAGAGGCATTTTGCAGGAGTTAAGAAGGCAGAAAGGCTTTTTGGATTCAGGGCAGAAATAGGGATTGATAAAGGGCTTGATATGTTTATAAGCTGGTTTATATCTCAGGGATATAATACGGCAAATTTGATGAAAGAAGATATTGTTTTTAACTGGGAGACTCCCAAATGAATATACCGATTGCAAAGCCTTATTTAGGCATTGAAGAAGAAACCGCAGCAGCTGAAGCTATCCGTTCGGGCTGGGTTTCACAGGGGCCCAAGGTTAAAGAATTCGAAGAGATGTTTGCCCTATATGTTGGCGCGAAATATGCGGTTGCAACAACGTCATGCACTACGGCTCTTCACGCTGCGCTTGTGGTATCAGGCATAAGCACAGGAGATGAGGTTATTGTGCCTTCCTTGTCTTTTATAGCAACCGCGAACTCAGTAGTGCATGCAGGTGCGATACCTGTTTTCGCGGATATTGACCCTGATACTTGTAATGTTACAGTAGAGACGATTGAGAAGATTATTACCAAAAAGACAAAGGCTGTTATGCCTGTCCACCAGATGGGACTTCCTGTTGACCTTAACCAGATAATGGATTTATGTAAGAAGCGCGGTCTTGTGCTTATAGAAGATGCAGCATGTGCTATCGGGTCTGAATATAGGGGCAAGAAAATAGGAGGACATGGCAACATTGCATGTTTCAGCTTTCATCCGAGAAAGATTATAACAACTGGAGAAGGTGGAATGATAACAACCGACAATCAGGTGATTGCAGAAAGATTAAGAAGGTTCCGTCATCACGGCATGTCAGTATCCGATATTGAAAGGCACACGGCAGACAAAGTTATAATAGAAATGTATCCAGAAATTGGATATAACTATAGGATGACCGATATTCAAGCTGCGATAGGCATAGAACAGCTTAAAAGACTGCTATTTATTATAAAAAGAAGAAGACAGATATCAGATCTTTATAATACGGAATTAAGAAAAATCCCATGTCTAAAAGTCCCTAAAATCCCTGACTACGCCTTCCCTAATTATCAATCATACTGGGTTGAATTGCTTGACACCTCGCCTGTATCACGTGATGATTTAATGCGGAGGCTACTTAAAAAGGGCATAGCGACAAGAAGAGGGATTATGGCGATTCATATGGAGGAGTGCTATAAAAAATACTATGTTCCTTTGCCCGGAGTTGAGCACGTTACAAAAAATACAATCCTGCTTCCTTTGTATCCAACAATGACAGTGGAGGAACAGGCATATGTTATACAATGCATAAAAGAGGTATTGCAATGACATTTGATGAGCATGGAATTTCTCCTAACAAATATAATCCCCATGCATGGATTATAAATAATCCTGAGATTGGGGAAGGAACGTGGATTGGGGCTTTTACTGTTATTGATGGTATAGGAGGATTAAGAATTGGTAGATGCTGTAATATAAGCTGCGGCGTCCATATAATCACTCATTCAACTGTAAAGCGTTGCGTGACAGAAAGAGAATACAACGAAGTTGAAAAATCTGAGACTGTCGTAGAAGACTATGTTTTTATTGGAGAGCATTCAACTATACTAATAGGTGTTCATATAGGTCATCATAGTATTATTGCGGCAGGGACCGTGATTACGGAAGGAACTGTAATACCGCCATATTCCCTTGTAGCAGGCGTCCCAGGCAGAATAGTACGGAATATTGAAAGTGAAATAGAAAAATGGAAAAACGAAAAACAAAACTTATAATAAATTAATTTTATTATGGCTTTAATATCAGTAATTATCCCGATATATAATGAAGAGGAAAATCTTTCTGTTCTTTATCAGAAATTGAATGAAATAGCAATTCAAGCTGAGTATGATTTCGAATTTATTTTTATTGATGACGGTTCTTCGGATGGTTCTCTCCGTATTATAAGAGAACTCTCAACAAAAGATAATCGTATAAAGGCCTTGAGTCTATCAAGAAATTTCGGCAGTCACTCAGCCTGCCTTGCCGGACTTATGTATTCAAATGGAGATGTATGCACTTTTATTTCCGCTGATCTTCAGGATCCTCCCGAACTTATTCACCGATTGATAAACGAATGGCGGAGTGGATATGAGGTTGTGATCGGCGTAAGAGAATGGAAGAAAGATTCGGGACAATTTTTTCAAAGATTATATTACAGACTTGTAAGAAAGTTTGCGCTTAAGAATATGCCGGAAAGCGGAACTGATGTATTTCTCATTGACAGGAAAGTAGTGAATGCTGTTATCTCAATGGGAGAAAAAAACACATCTATATTCGGTCTTATACTATGGAGCGGATTCAGTCAGAAGGTAGTTTATTACAAAAAGGGGGCAAGGTACAAGGGAGCTTCAAAATGGACATTAGGCAAGAAAATTAAACTGTTTATAGATACCTTTGTATCATTTTCTTATTACCCCTTGAGAGTTATGTCCTTTTTGGGGATAACAATAGCTTTTACAGGTTTTATATATGCATTAATTGTCATTGCTGCGCGGCTGTTTTATTCTAAAACTATAGAGGGCTGGACATCTCTTATGGTTGTTCTTCTTTTAGTATCGGGAGTCCAAATGATATTGCTTGGAGTATTAGGAGAATACCTCTGGCGCAACTTTGATGAATCAAGGAGAAGGCCTCCTTTTATTGTTAAAGATTTTATTGGCATGGAAGAAAAGAAGGAGAAGTGATATTGGAGACAAATATCTTATTAATCAATCCTAAAATAAGCGACTATTCTCAAAACAAGAGGATTAACGCCCTTATAAATATTTCGTTCCCCACAAGCATTGGTGTCCTTGCCGGCTATTTAATGGCATCAGGTATTGAACATGTGAATATCATTGATGAACAAGTAACCCCTCTTAACGATAATCTATTATTTGAAACAATATATGCTCTACGCAAACCTCGGGTTATCGGCCTGAGTGTTTTGACCTTAAACAGCGGCAGGGCTTATGAATTAGCAGAGAAGGTTAAGATGCTTGACCCCAAATCAAAAATTGTCTTTGGCGGGATACATCCCACAGTCGTTCCTGAAGAAGTGCTGTTCAGAAAAGGCGTTGATGTTGTTGTAAGAGGAGAAGGGGAAGAGACTGTAAAAGAACTTATTGCTTTGATACTTAACGGAAAAGACTTTAGGCATATACTTGGAATCTCCTACAATAATAATGGCAGCCCTGTTCACAACCCCAGCAGGCCTTTAATTGAGAATCTTGATGATATCCCTCCATTTCCGTATCATTTATTTGAAAAGCATCTTGATAAATATCCAAACTTTTCCGGGGTGTTCGGCTCAAGAGGATGCCCTTATGGCTGCACATTCTGTTCTGCGAGGAGCATTTCAGGACGAAAATATCGTTTTCATTCTGTTGATAGAGTAATTTCTGAATGCTCCACTTTAATTAATAAATATAGACAGAAATCGGTTTTTCTTATGGACGATAATATTTCTGTTAACAAGAAACACTTCATAGAGCTTTGTGACGCAATTATCAGTGAAGGTTTATATAAAAAGGCATTTTTTCATGGTTCAATGCGCGGAGATAATGCCACGGACGAGATACTTGATAAGGCTGCAGAAGCCAACTTCAGGATTATTTATTATGGCCTCGAGACAAGCAGCGAAAGACTTATGAAAGTTATTAATAAGGGAGAAACGGTCAGAGAAGTTATTGAAGCGATAGAAAGGGCAGCCGGAAAAGGTATTGCTGTCGGAACTACAATAATTTTCGGGCTGCCGACAGAGACAAGGAGAGACCGATGGGGTGCGATGAAATTAGTAAAATCTCTTCCATTGTCATCAGTCCGTTTTAATACCCTTGCTCCATATCCTGGAACCCCTGTCTATAATATGCTCGCGCCTGAAGGTAAAATCCTTATCAAAGGGAATTGGGAGAACTTCGGAGTTCAATACATGTGGGAAAGCGACGATATTCCCTACGTTCCTGAGGGAAACGACAGGATTGAACTCATTTTCGATACGATGTGGGCTAACTTATCCTATTACCTAAGCTTCAGTGGATTAAAGCTGTTATTTACACAATCAGTAGCAGGCGGCAATGTTATAAAACTTTCCAGCAAATGGTATTTATCCATTGGCGAGATTTTAAAAATGGGCAGGGCTTTCTTCTATTTAGCTTTCCGATTTATAAATGTTACGGCAAGGATGTTATGGAACAGAGTCAAGAGAATCTTCAAAAAGAAAATTTAGAATATTCAATTAGATTATCCTTTAAATTAGGCTTAATCCTTGTTTTTTTAATTGCTGTTGCAATATGGTATGCAAACTATGCCTTGCATTTTAATGGTTTTGTCATAAATGACAGCCATGATTATGCTCAACTGGCAAAAAATGTTAATGAAGGGAATGGTTATTCCACATCTGTATTGAGGCCCCTTGCATACCGTTTTTTTAAAACCCTTCCTCAGCCTGAAATCACCCGAATGATAGGTTACCCTTACATCTTAGGATTATCCTTTAAAATATTTGGTCAGTCAGACTTTACTGTTGTTTTTTTAAATGGTGTTTTTTTTGTTGCTCTGATTATTTTAGTTTATTTCCTTGCATATGAGCTTTCCAAAAATACGGTTATAAGCCTAATAGCCGCATTGCTGGTTTCGTGCATGAAGTGCTTTCTTGACCACAGCCTGCAGGCTGAGCCCAATATTATGTATTCGTCGCTTTATGTCGCTTTTTTTTATTTCTATATCAAATATCCATGCAGACCCCTGATTTACGGAATTATGCTCGGTCTCTTACAACTCGTGAGGGCAAATACCCAGTTTGTCTTTATCGCTTTTTTCCTGATGTATATTTTTCACGGAAAACAAAATCTAAGAGAAAGATTTCTTGATGCAGGAAAACTGTCAATTGGTTTCATGATAGGAATCACGCCGCATCTTGTCAGAAACTACAGTATCATTGGGAATCCTTTCTTTTCATTGTATGGCTATAGTTTTTTGTTGTTCACAAAAAGCTTCCCGACTTATTCAGTATGGACACAAATAAGCGATATTAACCCCATCATGTTCGTCATGAGCCATCCCGGGGAGATGATATCAAAGAGCTATCAGTGGTTTTGGAGGCTTTTAGAGAACTCGGTGGATTTTTACACCCCTGTTGTCTTATTGCTGACAGGAGTAACATTTTTTATGCCTTTAAAAAATTCCCGGGTGCGCATGTTGAGGATTATTACTATCGTGGGAATTATTGTGCAGACTGCTTTACTCCTTCCGATGGGGCCTGTGCCGTATTATTACATGTTCTTTTTTCCAATAATGATGATTGTTTCCGTGATTAACGTTGATGATCTTTTAAAAAAATACAGCCCGATTGTATTGTCATTCGGGCTGATAGCCTTTGCTTTTACTGCAATGCCGTACTGGAAAAGTCCCAAACCGATAAATCCGTTCATATCAATGGGTAAACAGGTTGAGAAATTGACGGAAAAAGATACTCTTATCTTGACAGATATGCCGTGGGAACTGGCATGGTATGCTGATAGAAAGGCTATATGGCTTCCGTATGATCTTGATACGCTTAAAACAATAAGCCAAACGTTGAAGCCTTCATATGTGATATTATCCGGAAAGATGTATGTCCCATATAAGGATATGATATGGATGCGTATGCTTAACGATTCCAATTATGCCAAAAGCTTGGGCTATAGATTAGAAAGTATTATATCATTCCAGAATGAGCCTATTGCTTTAATGTATAAAACAATGGATTCATCTGATGCATTATAAAGCAGCAATTATCTGTTAAGGAGGCTTTATTATGAAAACAATTCTTGTTACAGGCGGGGCGGGGTTTATTGGAAGTAATTTCGTCAGGCACATATTCAAAAAATATAGCGGCTATAAAATAATCGTCCTTGATGCCTTAACTTATGCAGGGAATATAGAAAATATTCCTCTTGAGAGCAGGAATTCAGAGAGATTTGAATTCTGGTACGGTGATGTAAACAACCTTGACCTTGTAAGCGACCTTGTGGGCAGGTCTGATGTAGTTGTACATTTTGCAGCAGAAACACATGTTGCCCGCTCCCTCTATCTTAACAGGGTCTTTTTTGTTACCGATGTTCTGGGAACTCAATCTGTAGCAAATGCTGTTTTAAAGCATGTTGACAGAATAGAGAGATTTATCCACATCTCAACATCCGAGGTTTACGGCTCAGCTCTTTATGAGCCTATGGATGAAGACCACCCATTAAATCCTACAACGCCGTATGCTGCCGCAAAGGCTGGAGCTGACAGGCTTGTCCATTCTTATGTAGTCTCTTATGATATACCGGGTGTCATTATACGGCCGTTCAATAATTACGGCCCTTCGCAGCATCTTGAGAAGGTAATCCCGAGGTTTATAACAAGTGCTTTGCTTGGAGAGCCTTTGACCATACATGGCGACGGTACTGCTGAAAGGGACTGGGTTTTTGTTGATGATACTGCCGAGGCTGTGGATAAAGCTGTTCATGCGCCGATTGATAAGGTAAAGGGAGAGGTTTTCAATGCAGGAAGCGGTAAAAGCATAAGTGTCCTTAAGATTGCTGAAATGATATGTGATGTGTTCGGGCTTGACGAAAGTCGACTTGAGTTCATGGAAGAAAGATTTGGGCAGGTTGAAAAACACATATCGTCCACTGATAAAATAGCGAATACTGTGAGTTTCAGGACTAATGTCGGTTTTGAAGATGGGCTTAAGAGGACGATAGAATGGTATAAAAATAACAAGGCAATGTGGGAGAAGCAGGTTTCAATGCGAAAGGTGCCTGTAAAAGATAAAAAGGGGAATATTATCTGGTATTAGAAAGTGAAAATAGAATTTTTTAAACATAACATCGAACAGGATGACATAAAGAGAGCGACTGATGTTTTAAATTCCATATTCCTGACGACAGGTCAGGTTGTTTCGGAGTTTGAGAATTCGTTTGCCGCATATCTTAAGGCGCAGCATGCCATAGGCGTAACAAGCTGTACTGCCGCTTTGCATTTGAGCCTTCTTGCTTACGGCATTGGCAGGGGGGATGAGGTCATAACAACGCCGATGAGCTTTTGCGCCACTTCAAACTCCATCCTTCACGCAGGCGCCACGCCGGTATTTGTTGATGTTGAAAAAGAGACAGGAAATATAAATGCTGAACTCATTGAAGCGGCGATAACGAAAACAACAAAGGCGATAATGCCAGTGCATCTATATGGACAGATGTGCAATATGCAAAAGATAAGAACTATTGCGGATAAATACAGTCTTGTAATCATAGAAGATGCAGCACATGCAATTGAGGCTGAAAGAGATGGAGTAAGGGTTGGAGAACTGGCAGAAACAGCATGTTTCAGTTTTTATGCAACAAAGAATATAACATCGGGTGAAGGAGGAACCGTAACGACCAGCAGTTCAGAAAAGGCAGAGATAATCAGGATGTTAAGGCTGCACGGCATTGATAAATCTGCCTTAGACCGATACACAAAGATTTATAGGCACTGGGATATGCCTGTGCTCGGATGGAAATATAACATGGATAATATTCAGGCTGCTTTGCTCATAGGTCAGCTTCAGAGGATTGAGGAGCTTTGGTCACAAAGAGTTAGGATATGGAAGATATATGAAGATGCCTTTAAAGATATAAAAGGTATTGAGATTTTAAAGACTGTCTCGAATTCAAAACATGCAAGACATCTCTTTACAATACTTGTTAGCCCCGAAAAAAGAGATGAAATTTTACATAAGCTTCAAAAAAGAGGTATAGGAGTGGCTGTCAATTATAGGCCAATTCACTTGCTTAAATATTATAGAGAAACTTTTGGCTATAAAGAAGGAGATTTCCCCGTAGCTGAAGACATAGGGAAAAGAACAGTTTCACTTCCTCTTTATCCTCGTCTGGACAATACAGAGGTCTGTTATGTAATAGAATCTTTTAAAAAAGTGTTGAAAAATTGAAGTTTAGAAGCAATAGTAAATAAGGTATTACTCAGGGAAGTAATAATCTGTCTAAAAATGATAGATTGTTTTTTAATTACTTTAAACACTTTCAGGAGGTGATTATGAATAAAAAAGGCTTTACTTTAACAGAGCTTTTGATTGTGGTTGCTATTATCGGCATCCTTGCAATGATTGCAATCCCTGCTTATATCGGTCAGCAGAAGAGCGCTACAAGGACAGAGGCATATACAAATCTTCAGACCTTGAGGCTTCTTGAGGAACAGTTCTATGCTGAGAATGCAATGTATGCGTCTACAACAGGTGTTGCAGGCGCTGACCAGCTTGGTAATGTAGCTTTGATTCAGGCGGCTACGGTACTACCAGGATTTAGGCCTGGCGCTGATCTTAGCTTTAGCTACATAATAGTGAGAGACGAGGAAATTACTAACACTAGTACCAATCCGCCGACCTATGGAAATAAAACTCCTTGTTTTAGGGCCGTTGCTACTGGCAATACAGGCACGAGGGTAACTGGTGACACATTTGCTATTGACTGTGATAATGACAAGAATTTTTAATCTTTAAGCCTGTTTAAAAATTCCCTGTTCTTTAGATACCAGTCAACTGTATGTTGTACGCCTTCTTCTATTGAAACGGTCGGTTCCCATCCGAGTTTCTCTTTTGATTTTTCTATGTCTGCCCATGTCGCCAGCACATCTGCCGGGTGTATAGGCAGCCATTCTATCTCTGCCTTTTTCCCGAGGCGCTGCTCTATCAGGTTTATTACATACATCAGTTCCACAGGCTTGTCGCTGCCGAAGTTAAAGATTTCATAACCGAACGGCTGAAGGCATTTTATTGTTCCGTCTGCTATGTCGTCAATATAGGTAAAGTCTCTTGTTTGTTTCCCGTTGCCAAAGACAGGGATGGGCCTTTCGTTGTCAATGTTTTTAATGAATCTGAATATGCTCATATCAGGCCTGCCTGCCGGTCCGTACACAGTGAAGTATCTTGGGATGCTTATGTCAAGGCCTGAAAGATAATGATAGCTGTGGCATATCGCCTCAGCGCCTTTTTTTGTAGCAGAATACGGAGCTAATGGATGGTCTGTGTTGTCGGTCTCTTTAAAGGGCATCTTGTTAAGCCCATAGATGCTTGATGTAGAGGCCAGTACGAATTTTTTTGTATCGAAGTTTTTACAGCACTCAAGGAGATTTAATGTCCCCTTAACATTTGTATCAAGATATATCCACGGGTCTTCCACCGATGCCCGCACACCTGCCCTCGCGGCAAGATTGATAACCGCATCTATTTTGTGATTGGCGAATACTTTTTTGACTTCATTGTAATTGCCTATATCACATTTATAAAAATTAAAGCCTGAGCCTTTTCCTTTCAACTGTTCAAGCCGCCATTCCTTTAACCTTGGATCATAATAATCATTAATGTTGTCAATGCCGACGACAGAATAGCCGTCCTCAATCAGCTTTTCCGATACCTTGCATCCGATAAATCCTGCACAACCTGTGACTGCGATAGTCCTCATTCTGCCTCCAGAAATTTTGTGTATTTTACAGTATAATACAACAAATTTACAAAAACGTTAAAGTTGTCTATGACTCGTAGAGCAGAGAGAAAGGACTGTTGCATGAAAGCATTGATATTAAGCGGCGGAAAAGGTACAAGGCTCAGGCCGCTGACCTATACAACAGCCAAGCAGCTTGTCCCTGTAGCAAATACACCCATACTCGGATATGTTCTCAGGCATATTAAAGATGCAGGGATAAAAGATGTAGGCATTATTATCTCACCTGAAACAGGAAATGAGGTGAAGCAGTATGTAAAGGATGGGAAGGAGTGGGGTGTTAATGTAACTTATATTTTACAGGCAGAGCCTGCAGGGCTTGCACACGCCGTAAAGACAGCTATGAATTTTCTGAGAAAAGACGATTTTATAATGTACCTTGGAGACAATCTTCTCTCACATGGGGTCAAAGATGCGATTAAGAAATTTAAAAAACAGCATATTGACGCCGCGATATTTCTTAAGGAAGTGGACAACCCAAAACAATTTGGCGTGGCAAAGCTTGATAGGAAGGGCAATATAATAAAGCTGGTAGAAAAACCTAAAAATCCGCCATCGAATCTTGCGCTTGTCGGCGTCTATATATTTACTGCAATGATACATGACGCTATTGATAAGATAAAACCGTCGTTCAGAGGCGAGCTTGAAATAACGGATGCGATACAGATGCTTATAAGCATGGGCGGCAAGGTAAAAAGTGAAGTCTTAAAAGGCTGGTGGCTTGATACAGGCAAAAAAGACGACATCCTTCAGGCAAATACAATAGTTCTTGATGAATATATAAAGCGGCAGATTAACGGTATGGTTGACAGCAAGAGTCAGATACTTGGAAGGGTAACAGTGGAAAAAGGGGCGACTGTGATAAATAGCATTATCAGGGGGCCGGTTATAATAGGGAAGGGCTCTGAGATTAAGAATTCATTCATAGGCCCTTTTACAAGCATTGGCAGAGAGGTTACTGTAACAGATTCTTCTATCGAGCACTCTGTAATTCTCAGCAATGCATTTCTTTCAGGGGTTGAAAGGCTTGAAGACAGTCTTGTAGGTAAAAACACAAAAATTATAAGGGATGCGGTTCGTCATAGAGCGCTGCGCCTGATGATAGGGGATGACTCAACAGTTGAAGTCTGATTATAGAGGCATGTTTAGGGACGGCGACATAGAAGGTGTTTTTATCAAAAAAATGGAGACTTACGCTGATAATCGCGGGTGGCTGGGAGAATTATTCAGGAAAGACGATCTAACCCTCAACCTAATTCAAAACGACTCAAAGTTTTATCCTGCGATGAGCTACATATCTATCACCAATCCTGATGTTGTGAGAGGGCCACATGAACACAGAGAGCAGACAGACTATTTTTGTTTCTTAGGTGAATTCAGGCTTTATTTGTGGGATAACAGGAAGGGGTCGCCCACGCATAAAAATAAAAAGGTATTGGAAAATGCAGACAGGCTTATAGTGGTTGTGCCGCCTGGAGTGGTCCATGCATATAAAAATATCGATTCTAAAGATGCGATGGTTTTGAATTTTCCGGATAGACTTTATGCTGGGTGGAATAGAAAAGAGAAAGTTGATGAGGTTAGATATGAGAACGATTTCAATAGTCCATTTAAAATTGAATAATTCGGACAGGGGAGCATCCTTTAGAAAATGAAGATAGTTGTTACAGGCGGATGCGGATTTATAGGTTCAAACTTTGTCAGGTATATCCTGAAGAAGTATCCTGACTATGAGATTGTAAACATAGACGCCCTGACATACGCTGGAAACCCAGAGAATCTAAGAGATATAAAAGGAAATAAAAGGTATCATTTTTTCCGTGGAAGAATTGAGGATAAGAATCTTGTTGTAAATATGCTCGGCGATGCAGACTATATCGTAAACTTTGCCGCAGAGACGCATGTTGACAGATCCATCCAGAATTCATCTCCTTTTCTGACTACAAATGTTTTAGGAACTCATACTTTACTTGAGGCTGTGCGCAGCATCTTTCGGACAAGAACGGTTTCAATGAAGAAATTTGTTCATATCTCAACTGATGAGGTGTATGGGGCGCTCGGCAGCAAAGGAAAATTCACGGAGAAGAGAATGCTTGTGCCCAATTCGCCATATTCGGCGTCTAAGGCATCAGCTGACCTTCTCATACGTGCATATTATGAAACTTACAAGTTGCCCGTAGTAATTGTCAGGCCGTCAAATAATTACGGCTATTACCAGTTCCCTGAAAAGTTTATTCCCCTTATGATTACGAATCTCTTGCTGAATAAACCTGTTCCTATTTATGGGAAGGGGAAAAATGTGAGAGACTGGTGTTTTGTAGGGGACACTTGTGCGGCAATTGACAACGTCATGCATAACGGCAAGGCAGGTGAAGTGTATAATGCGGGCGGCAATTGCGAGGTTGAAAATATAGAGCTTGCAAGAAGCGTTCTTAAAATAATGGGGAAAAGTGAAAGGCATATTAAATTTGTTAAAGACAGGCCGGGGCATGACTACAGGTATGCTCTTGATAATTCAAAAATAAGGCGCAAGTTGAAATGGAGGCCTTCTGTAAAGATAGAAGAGGGGCTTGAGATGACCATAAAGTGGTACAAGGATAACGAGTGGTGGTGGAAATCGCTTAAGGAGAGGCTTGGCGCTGAGAGCAGGGGATTTTGGGAGAGATGAAAATTTTAATTACAGGCTCGGAAAGCATGCTTGCACGGGATTTAATGCCTGTGCTGAAAGAAAATAATGAGATAATACCGCTTTCAAAGCAGGAGATGGACATTACTCAAAAAGATGCTGTTATAAAAAATATAAAAAGAAGTGCGCCTGATATAGTAATCAATTGCGCTGCATATACAAAGGTAGACACGGCTGAGGAAGAAAGGGGAAAGGCATTTCAGGTAAACGGCATAGGCGTTCAGAACATTGCAATTGCGTGCGCGGAAATGCAAATTCCTTTATGCCATATCAGCACGGATTATGTTTTTGACGGTAAAAAAAGTAAACCTTATACGCCGTTTGACGCGCCAAATCCCCTGAATGTCTATGGAGAATCAAAGCTTGCAGGAGAAAAATATATACAATGGATTACGAACAAGTTTTACATAGTGAGGACAAGCGGGCTTTACGGCAGAGGAAATAATAATTTTGTGATTACGATTCTCAGGCTTGCAAAAGAGCAGAGCGCAGTGAAAGTTGTTACGGACCAGATATGTTCTCCGACTTATACTTTAAATCTCTCTGCAGGAATAAAGAAACTTATTGAAAGCGGAAGTTTCGGGATATATCACATTGCCGACGATTCAGGCAGCGGCATAAGCTGGTTTGATTATGCCAGAGAGATTGTTTCAATGGCAGGCATACGCGCAGAAATAATCCCGGTAACTTCCGAGGAATTTCCGCGCCCTGCAAAACGTCCTGCCTATTCCGTGCTTGATACGGAAATTACAAGGCTTTCAGTAAATTATACTCCGGAAAAACGCGAAGTGGCCCTCAAAAAATTTCTTTCAACAGCTAAGCGTTTTTAGCAGCGAATTTTTGAAGTAAGTACTCCCAGATACCTATTGACTAAACTGATTTTTATGTGGTATTGTTCATGACATGAACAATCATCCGCCTGAGGACATATCCCTCAGGCTGCTTGACGAACTTACAAGGGAGTCGGTAATTACCCAGCGGGCGTTGGCTGACCGTCTTGGGATTGCCCTCGGCTTAGTCAATGCATATGTAAAGAGGCTTTATAGCAAAGGACTCATAAAAGTCAAAAACCTTCCTAAAAACAGAGTCAAGTATATAATTACCCCTAAGGGTTTTGCAGAGAAGGCAAAACTTACCTACAGATATATGAACCGCTCAATAGACTATTTCAGAGACGTTAGACAGAAGATTGAGCAGACTTATGCGCTGATGCTGGCTTCCGATGTAAGGAATATTCTTCTCTGGGGCGATGGAGAGGTTGCCGAGTTATGTTACATCTCTACGAGAGGGCTGCCGCTTAAGATAGTTGGTGTTGTTGCTGACAGCGGGATGGGAAAGGGATTTTTCGGGCATGACATCTATTCAATAGAGAATGTCAATGGAATTGAATATGATGCAATACTGGTTGCATCCCTTGACGGCAGGGCAAGTGAAACGATGAATAAGGCCGGTGTAAATCCCGAAAGGGTTTATTATATATGAGCAACATGGAATTAACTGATATTTCTGGCGCTTATCGTTGCGACTCGCAACAGAGTTGGTATGCTGTTCATGTTAAATCCCGCCATGAGTTTAAAGTGGTGGAAAGATTGAAAAAATCCGGCGTAGAGACATTTCTGCCTGCTGTTGAGAGACTCAGCAGATGGAAGGACAGAAAGAAGTTAATAAATTTCCCTCTTTTCCCTGGTTATATTTTTGTCCATATGAATAAGATTTATGAAGCCATGCTGTCTGTCCTGAAAACTAAAGGGGTTGTAAGATTTCTTGGCATTGTTCCCAGTGAGCCGGAGCCTGTCGCAGAAGATCAGATAATTTCTTTAAAAAAGCTCGTTGAAAGCAAAGAAACCCTTGACCCCTATCCGTATTTGAAGGAAGGCCAGAGGGTAAGGATAAAAATGGGGCCTCTTGCAGGAGTGGAAGGTATTCTTGCGGAAAGGAAAGGACAGCATCTCCTTGTTCTTTCCGTTGATATACTCAGGCAGGGCGTGTCGCTGAAGATAGACGCTTTAGAAGTGGAAGCTGTTTAGAGTCCAGAGTTTTTAAAGCGGTAAGAGTTTAAGCCTTCCTGGTTATTATCCTCTTAAACGAGGACATGTAACTGAGAGGGCGGAGCATTATATAAACGCAGGGAGAATAAAAATGAGAATTTCAATTATAGGCACAGGATATGTAGGGCTCGTCACAGGCGCATGCATGGCGCAGATGGGAAACAGCGTTTTTTGTGTGGATGTTGACAGAAAAAAAATAGACAACCTTAAACGCGGTGTTATCCCCATCTACGAGCCCGGGCTTGAACCTCTGGTCGCTGAAAATTACAGGGCGGGGACATTAAGGTTTACGACTGACATTAAAGAGGCAATTGACAACAGCGAGATATGCTGTATTGCAGTCGGCACTCCGATGGGAGAAGACGGGAGCGCTGATTTGCAGCATGTTTTGCAGGCAGCCAGTGATATAGGCAAAAATATGACACACCATATTATCATCGTTAATAAGTCAACCGTGCCTGTAGGAACAGCGGATAAGGTTAGAGATGTCGTAAAAAGTGAACTGAATAAAAGGAAACTTGAAATACCGTTTGATGTTGTGTCCAATCCTGAATTCCTTAAAGAAGGGGCTGCTGTCGAAGATTTTATGAGGCCGGACAGGGTTATCGCAGGGGCGGATAATCCAAAGGCGCTTGAGAAGATAAAAGAACTTTATGCGCCATTTACAAGGAGCCACGAAAGGTTTATTTCTATGGATGTAAGAAGCGCTGAGATGACAAAATATGCCGCAAATGCGATGCTTGCCGCAAAGGTATCTTTTATAAATGAAATAGCCAATATCTGCGAGAGAGTAGGGGCTGATGTTAATAAGGTTAGGGTAGGGATAGGAAGCGACAGCAGAATAGGATACAGCTTTATATATCCTGGCTGCGGATACGGTGGAAGCTGTTTCCCTAAGGATGTAAGGGCGCTGGAAAGATTAGCTACAGAAAATAAATATGCGGCCAGGATGCTCAGGGCGGTTCAGGAAATAAATGAATCTCAGAAATTAGTCCTGGTCCGTAAGGTTATAAAAAGGTTCGGTGAGGATTTAAATGGGCATGTATTTGCTGTTTGGGGGTTGTCCTTCAAGCCTGAGACAGACGACACAAGAGAGGCGTCAAGTATAGCTATAATTCGGGAACTTACAAAGCATGGAGCAAAGATAAAGGCGTATGACCCCAGAGCAATGGATGTTGCCAAGGCGTACTATCTCAAGGACTTAAAAAACGTAGAGTATGCTGATTCCAAATATACTGCATTGTCAGGCGCTGATGCCTTGCTGCTTGTTACGGAGTGGAAGGAGTTCAGGAGCCCTGACTTTGATGAGATTGCAAGGCGTCTGAAAAATAAAATAATTTTTGACGGAAGAAATCAGTATAATAAAGAAAAACTTAACGAAATAGGATTTGAATACTTTCAGATAGGTGTTGGTGAATGATGGGGAAGATGATAATATTGACAGGAGTAGTAGGTCTTATTGGGTCATATATAGGCCGCATGAGGCGCTGGGATATAATGTCTCAACTAATTATTATAAACTTGAAAACATGGTGGGACTAACTTTAAACTCGAAATGAATTGTTCCGAATTTGTCGAGCAGGACATAGATAAACCATATATTCCCAAAATGTCTGTGAGTCCTAATATAAAGAAAAATATTATCCTTGCAGGGGTTATAAGCCTTTTTGCAGGGATATTTTTAGCCTTTTTTATGGAGTAATTCTTTATGGCATACTCTCGATATCGGAGTGTAATTTTAATCTATCCAAATACTGGTTATGATATCGGGGTTGGAATTACTCCACCTCATAGCATTTTAGCGGTGGGCGCTTATTTGGTCCACCATAAAATAAAAAATCGTATCATTATCATTGACCAGAGAATTGAGAAAAACTGGGAAAATGTCATAAGAGAGGAACTGAAGCAAGAACCATTATTGATTGGAATTTCCTCCATGACAGGGGTTCAACTTAAAAATGCCCTTAATATCGCCAATTTTATAAGAGAACATTCTCCTGCGACTCCAATTGTTTTTGGCGGCGTCCATGTCTCCCTTGTGCCGGAACAGAGCATTCAGTGTGAATTAATTGATTTTGGTGTAATTGGAGAAGGGGAAGAAACTATCCTCGAATTAGTTAACGCACTTAATGAAAATAAAATGGATATTCTTATGTCGGTACCGGGACTAATCTTTAAGAATGGGAAACAAATAGTGAGAACGCCTAAACGCCCCTTAATCAATATGGATACCTTTCCGATTGACCGTTTCGGCCTTGTCGATGCGGAGAAATATATTTTTAAGAAAGCCTCTTTACTTTCGGACCGGGAGTTAGATTTGGGAGAAACAAGCAGGGGTTGTTGTTGGGAATGTGCGTATTGTTACAATGCAGCCTTTTTCGGCCGTAAATGGCGTTCAATGAGTAAGGAAAAAACAATAGAAATGATACAATACAACACTGAGAAATACAAGCTAAGGTCTATTTGGATTCGAGACGATAATTTTTTTGTTAACATACCCAGAGCTGCTGCAATCATTGAATATCTGTGCCGGCAGAAGTTAAAAGTTTATCTTCCCGGTATCACTATACAAGAATTCAAACGCCTTCCAAATGAAGCACGTCAAGATTTAAAAAAGATAGGCGCAATACTTCGATTTGGGGTTGAATCAGGCTCAGAAAAAATTCTCTCTTTTATTAAAAAAGGGATTACGACAAAGGATATATATGAAGTTAATCGTGAGTGTAAAAATCTGAATCTTACTCCTGCGTACAACTTTATGATCGGATTTCCACGGGAAAAGAGGGAAGATGCGCTTGCAACAGTTAATATGATGAAAAAACTCAAGCAAGAAAATCCTAATGCCCAACTTGCAAATATTAATAACTTTACTCCTTACCCGGGAACCGCTTTATTCGACGTTTATAGACAGGATTACCCTGATGAAGTCCCAAAGACTATCTATGAGTGGACAACTTTCCATCATCTTAACCTCAAGAAGGGCAAAGTTGACAAAAAAGAGTATCAATTTTACGAAAATATCGTTACTATCTCATACCTTATATCCGATTTGTTTTATCAGGCTCTGCCTAAACTCGCTAAAATATTATATTTGCCTATAAGATTCTGGTTTTTAATCCGTTGGCGGCTTAACGCATTTAAGTCTGTTCCTGAAATGTTTTTAATAAGAAAGTTTAAACAATTTTTCCTTTCTATCGATTAAAACCTTTTATGAAAATCTTGATACTCAATCCTCCTTATCATATATCAATTATTCGTGAAGGGCGCTGCCAGTCTTCTCAAAATATGCGCAAGACCTCTATACCACAGATGACACTGGCTTATTTGGCCGGAATCCATGGCCGCGGTGGTCACACCCTGAAGGTTTATGACTGTATTGCCTCAGGAATAACTAATGAAGATTTGTTTATGGATATGGATGAGTTTCAACCTGAAGCGGCATTTATTAATACTGTAACACCTTCAATAAATGCTGATTTATTATTTGTTGAAACATTCAAGAAACGCTATCAGGGTTGTTTTACCGTGGTTTTTGGAACCCATGTAACTGCTCTCCATCAAGAGATTATGAATAAAAATTCATTTATTGACTGTGTGATACGCCATGAACCCGAATGGACCAGCCAGGAATTGATTTCAGCTCTTCAAGATGGGAGAATTCCGGATGAAGGAATACATGGATGCACCATGCGGGTTAATGGAAAAGTCATTGTTTCAGCAGATAGAGAGTATAATTCCGATCTGGATTCGCTTGGGTTCCCGGCCTGGGAACATTTTGATAAATCAAGATATTTTCATCCCATTTTTAATAAGCCTTATGTGATGGTAAGTGCTTCAAGGGGATGCGTTCATAATTGTATTTTTTGTGTTGGACATCTCTACTATGGCAAAAAAGTCCGTTTTCGCTCTATAGCAAGTGTTATAGATGAGTTGGAGAATCATGTTATAGGCAAATTCGGTATTCGTCATGTCTGGATGCATGCTGATGATTTTACATGCTCGCCTGAATATGTAAAAAAACTATGCAAGGCAATAATTGAGCGTAAAATTAAGATTACGTGGTGGACCAATACCCGTGTAGATAAGCGGGACGAAGAGATGTTCCAGCTCATGAGAGATGCCGGTTGCTTTATGCTCTCCATCGGAGGTGAGAGCGGCAATGCCCAAATTCTTAAAATGATAAAAAAAGGGACGAAGCCTGAACATATTAAGGATACCGTTAAACTTCTTAGAAAAGTCGGAATTAGTTCTCTTGTTTATTTTCTCATAGGGCTGCCTGGAGAGACCCGAGAGACAATTCAAGAGACAGTGGATTTTGCAAAGCAAATTAACCCGGACTACGTAGAGTTTTATCCTGCAACACCATATCCTGGAACAGAATTTTTTGACATAGTTAGAGCCAAAAATTTAGTCGTGGATGTCAATTGGGACAACTATATGACTGGTGGAAGTCAATTTGTTATTGAAATTCCAGGAGTGAAAAAAGAGAAATTGGATAAGATTATTAGAAAAGCATACCGTAAATTCTACCTGCGTCCGGCGTATGCTTGGATTCTCTTCAAACGGGCGCTCAGACCCGCAGAGTTCTTGCGCCTGATGAGTTTTGGCGTTGGTTATTTCCGAAGATTCCTAAGTCCTACGAATTAAATTGAGATAATAATTTGATAATCTATATTCTACTGCCTGCCTATAATGAGGGGAAGGCGCTTGAGCCCCTTCTAAAGCGTATTAAAACAGAGATGGAGAGTCATAGTTTTGATTATCAAGTAATTGCTTACAATGATGGCAGCACAGACAATACGCTTGATATTCTAAAGCAGAATAAATATGGTATTCCACTCAAAATTATAGGGAAGGACCAGAATGAAGGATTGGGATTTGCCTTTTTTAGCCTTATCAGAGAAGTGCTTAAGCTTTCATTTAACGAAGAAGATATCGCTATTGTCCTTGATTCTGATAATACACACAATCCGGAGCATATTTATCAGATGGTAAATAAAATAAGAGACGGCTTTGATGTTGCTATTGCATCCAGATATCTCGGGGATAGCAGGATAATCGGTGTGACAAAACTCAGACAGATACTTAGCATAGGCGCCTCGTGGATGATGAGAATACTTTTCCCAATTAAGGGCGTTAAGGATTACACCTGTGGTTACCGTGCTTATAGTCTTGAATGTTTGAGGAATGCCCATGAGAAGTTTAAAGATAGGCTCATAGAGGAGAAAGGGTTTGCATGCATGGCAGAACTGCTAATAAAGTTGAGAAGCATGGATATTCTTGCGGTAGAAGTTCCCCTCATTCTCAGATATGATCAAAAAGAAGGAGAAAGCAAGATGGAAGTTATAAAGACAATAAAAAGAACCCTCTTAATGCTTTTACGACTGAAAAGGATAAAATAGCAGTGTATTCTAAAAAAATTGTTTTCATAGAACCCTCCGTGGCATTAGAGGAAATTTATGGAGGTTTAGCAAAGGTCGGAGCAGTCTCACCGCCTCTTAATTTGCTTCTCTTAGCTGCTATTGTTCGTGAGAGAGGCTATGCCCCCCACATTATTGATTGTCCAGCTCTTGGACTGACTTATGGAGATGTTATTGGCAGACTTAAGAAGATCAACCCACGATTTGTAGGCTTGACTGCAATGACGCCTCATATCATGCAGGCTGGTAAACTTGCAAAGGCTATAAAAGCCGCAGTGCCGGAAGCAATTATTCTCTTGGGTGGAGCGCATATTTCATCAGTTCCTGAAGAGACAATGCTTCGTTTTCCCGATATCGATATAGGATTTATAGGTGAAGCAGATTATTCTTTGCCGGAGTTACTCGATACAGTAAATAAAGGGAATGCAGCAAGTACTGTTAAAGGCACTATAAGCCGGGAGCATAGCCAGCTTATAAATACCGGGCAGCGAGGAGAAAAAATAAAATTAGACGATCTTCCTCTGTACGCTTGGGATATTCTCGAGGGCTTTCCATATATTTATAAAACCCCTCTATTTGCAGCGCACCGCACACCGGCAACCCCCATACTTACTTCGAGGGGCTGCCCTGGCAAATGCATCTTTTGCTATAGCGGCTGCCACAAGACAATTTCGACATACTCTGCAGAATACATAATAAATATGCTGAAACATCTTAAGGAAAGATATGACATTCGGGAATTTATGCTTTTTGATGATAATTTTGTCACGTTTAGGGAGAATTTGAAAAAACTGCTCAATATGTTGATAGAAAAGAAGCTTGATTTGACGTGGTCCTGCAATGCACGAGTTGATATGGTAAATCAGGAGATGCTTAATCTTATGGCAAAAGCCGGATGTTGGCAGATATCCTATGGCATTGAAACCGGCAATCAGAGGATCATGGATTTACTTGGCAAAAATATCACCAAAGAGAAAGTATGCAGGGCTATTGATATGGCCCGCAGTGCGGGAATCAGAACAGTTGGCTTTTTTATGATCGGCCACTTTGGTGAAACCCAAGAGACTATTGATGAAACAATAGAATTTGCGTGTAATTGCGGGTTGGATGACTTCAGGATGACTTTTTTCACCCCCCTGCCAGGCACAAAAGCCTCGCTTATGGCAGATGAATACGGGGCGTTTGAGAATGAATGGGAGGGGATGAATTTGTTCTCACCGGTTTTTATTCCTCGATGCCTAACAAAAAAACAACTGATTGAGAACCAGAAAAGAGCAATGCGCAAATTCTTTTTTCGGCCCCGGCCAGTATTGTCGTATTTAAAAATGGTAAAAAATCCCATAATTGCTTTGCGAGGGGCTTATATGCTCGGTCAATATGTACTCAAAGGCAATAATCATTAGAAATGATTTTGCAATGAACATGCAGAAGGTGCGCCTTTATGCCCACATGTGCGTCTCCCGAAATGTAGGTTCTATAGTATGAGAGAGAGGATTGTTTTTATATCACCACCGCTAACCCTTGAGGAGCGTTACGGCTCTCTTGGAAAAGGTGGGGCAAACATGCCGCCAATAGGTCTGCTTTATCTTAGCGCCATCTGTAAAAAGGCTGGCTATGAGACCTTTTTGATTGATGCTTCATGCCCGGAAAGGCCATTTGATAGGATTGTGAATGAAGTGCTCTCACTTAATCCTGCATTCGTGGGAATATCTGCTGCAACGATGGCGATTGCTTCCGCAAGCAGACTGGCTATGCACCTGAAAGCGGCTAATTCAAGCGTTAAAGTTATCTTGGGCGGTCCTCATATATCTGCCGTGCCTGAGATGACAATGAAAAGGTATGATTCTTTTGATGTCGGAGTCTTAGGAGAAGGAGAGGAAACCTTGATTGATCTCCTTGACGCGCTTTCGAATAACGCCTCTTTAAGTAAAGTCGCCGGAATTATTTTTAGAAATGGCCGGCAGTTGATTAAAACCGAAAGCAGGGGATTTATACAAAACCTTGATACCTTGCCTTTACCTGCATGGGATCTTTTGCTGCCATTCGAGCTGTATAAGCTTTCCGCTACCCGCTTTCAGGATCAGCCGACAGCAAGCCTTATTACCTCGCGGGGATGTTTTGGAAAGTGTACTTTTTGTGACGTCAGTGTTTTTGGCCGGAGAATTCGTGGGCATAGTGCGGAATACGTCCTTAACATGATCGGCCAGTTGGTAGAGAATCATAACATCAAGAGTTTGATATTCAATGATGACACTTTTGCCTACGATAAGAAACGTCTTCGATCTATATGCTCAGGCCTTAAGGCGCGATTTAGTTCAATTCCGTGGAGTTGCTCCTCGAGAGTTGATATGATGACACAGGAATCCCTTGAGATGATGCGAGATGCAGGTTGTTTCCAGATTGCGTATGGGGTCGAAAGTGGAGCGCCGGAAATTCTAAAACAGGTCAATAAAAACATTAGCATGGAACAGGTGAGGAGAACTGTCGCATGGACTGAAGCTGCCGGAATCAGATCAAAGGGGTATTTTATTATTGGATTCCCAAACGAGACGCAGGACACAGTACAGAGGACTATTGATTTTGCTCTTTCACTTCCGCTCTCTGATTTCCAAATAACATTTCTTACTCCATTTCCAGGCTCTGAAGTACATGAAATAGCAAAAACAACCGGCGAATTTGATGATGATTGGGAACACATGAACATGTGGAATATTGTATTTGTTCCCCACGCACTGACCAAAAGTTATCTTATAAAAAAAAGGAATGAAGCATTTAGGAAGTTTTATTTAAGGCCGCGCATAATAGCTAAATATGCAAAACTCCTGCTTGAGAAGCCAAAGTTTATCCCTCTGCTTTTCAATGACTTTATTTCATTTGTGAAAATGGTGAGAGCCAAGCCTGCTCATTAGTCGAAATGATGCTTAAATATTCGCTTATATATTTTATTGGAATAATAATCGTGCTAATCGTAACAACCGCGGGGTTTATTGTTTTCAATAAACTTCCATTGTTTGAAAGTGTCAGCAAAAGAAAGTCATTTTTCTCAATTGTTGCGCTGTCAAGCATTCTTTATGTGATCATCTTTTCTGCAATGAAAGACTTCACAGTGCTTTCTCATCACAGCTATGTTGATTTTGCCGGTTATCTTGAAATATTTAATAATTTTGCCAATGGGAAAGGATTGTTTCTTTCAATGCAAGAGAATTTTGTGTCTGGAACCGGCAATTGGCTTTCAACTCATTTTACCCCGATTGCCTATGTTTTCGGTTTTTTATTCAAGCTTTTCCCCTCTTTTCATACTATAAATTGGGCTCAGACAATTCTCCTTGCCTCCTCAGTAATAATTTTATATCTTTTTGCAAAACCGAAGATAGGTGATTTTAGCGCTTTTTGTATTTCATTAGCATTATTATTAAACCCAACATTTCAATACATAACCCTGTATGAGTTTGATTTTTTGAGATTTATCATTCCCATTGGTATGTTAACGCTGGGCGTTGCAATGCAGAAAGATGCGAATATATGGGCGGTGTTGGCATGTTGCGCCCTTTCTCTTCTGGTTCGGGAGGATACGGCATTCTTTGTTTTTGGAATAGGGTTTTATATCGCTGTTTTTCAAGAAAAGAGGGCGCTCGGTTCCGGTATTATGGCGCTTTCCCTCATATATCTGATAGCCGTCCTTAAAGTCATAATGCCGGCATTTAGAGGAGATGGCGGGAGTGTGAATGTGGCTGCCGGGTCTTTTTCTGAGTTCGGAAGCGCCCCGGTTGAAATAATTAAAAACGTGCTGCTTCATCCGATCAAGCTAATTGCGCATCTTTTTCATCCACACAAAAGTATTAATTATTTCATGTATCTATTGCCTTTTTCTTTTGTGCCGGTTTTTGGTTTCAAAGTTCTTGTAATAGCGCTTCCATCAGCAATCTTCCTTGCTTTCAGCAGCTCTGTTACACATAGTTCGTATTTCCTTTACTATGTATCTCCAATCCTTGTCGCAGTTGTTTGGGCTGCCGTTGAGGGGGTTAATAATGTTGCAGCCTTCTCTGATAAACACCCTCGATTTATGGCATTTCTGCGGCTTAAGTTCAGGATTACAAAAGAGCGGGCAGCATTTGCGGTACTTTGCGGCAGCCTAGCAAGCGCTGTCTATTTTGGCCCCTCTCCCTTTTCTATTCAGTTTTGGAATAAAGATTTCTCCCTTGCCCCCTTTCGCACAAACACTTTTAATATAACCAGATATCAACCGACATCTCATGATGAAATAATACGGAAAGTTGCAAAATTAATTCCCGAGAACGTCTCGATATCTGCGGAACAATTTTTATTGCAGGATGTGTATAAAAGCAAGTCAATATATATATTTCCATGGATAGATGGAGCAGAATATATTTTTATTGATAAGCAAAATCCTATTAAAACCGGGACTGGAAGTATTCCGGGGTCTTGGGATGGCTTAAGGCAGTATCCGCAGTTTTATTATGACTGGATAGAGAGACGTCAGGATGTGTTTGAACTTGTTGCTTCAGAAGAAGGCATTTTTTTGTATAAGCGCAAATCTGACGCTTTGCCATATCCTCAACCCTTTGAAATTCCACCCGGCATTAATGTTACAAATGCAGAGGTAGAGAATGCAAAGGCTAATTATCAGAAAAGAATTAATCTGAAAACAAAATAGCCATGAGTTCATCTAAGCCGATATCTAAGTCCATAGTGAAATTATTATCAAACGTGCATCCTATGGACAACAGATTGTCAACTACTCTATTAATCTTGTCTATCTTCGTATTTGTTTCCCTGCTTCTTAGTTCTATAGTGACAATAATGAATTTATTAACAATTCATGAAAGAATACTTATTAATGCTGCAGTTTTAATTTTGTCAATATTATTGTTTATTGCAATTTTTTGGAATGAAAGTGAAGGCGATTTTTTTTCCTTTATAAATATTATTCTCTGTTTATATTTTCCATTCTTTGTAATGCCTATTTTTGCCATTTTATTCATACCGGGAGCAGGTATAATAAAATATAATTATTGGGATATGTCTTCTTTTGAATATGCTGTCTGGATTTCAATCTTTGCTTTATATGCGCTATGTTTCGGTTATAAATTAGCACAAAAAATAGGGGTTAATGTTAGTCTTCCATTTGGTACAGAGCCATCCACAAGAAGAATCATATCCTATGTTTTTATATCAGTTGTTGCTCTTTTAGTAATTGCTATCATTAAATCCTATCTTATGCATGCAAGCCTATCGGAAATAATTGGGTTTAAAAGTTATGGCAGTGAGTTTATACGGAGAGAAGATAGCATTAGGGGGTATACTACAGTTCTCTTATTTTTTGAATCCTTCTTTAGTTACATTTTTTTTACATGTTTTATGCTTCCAAGAGATAACCCAAAAAACAAAGCGCTTATCCGTTGTGCAAATATATTTATATTGCTTTATATAGCCTATACAATTACTAATGGTATTATCACAACATCAAAAAGCGGACCAATCTTCATCGCTTTTTTTCTATTTGCTTTTTTGCACTATACTAGGAGGAAAGTAAGATTTACTGAACTTTTTATTTTATTGTCCATTGGTATATTTATCATGATAACGTTTACTTCTCTCAGAACTCCTCAAGCCGCCTTTCCTTTGAGTTTTTCTCATATTCTCATTTATATGCAGAGTTTTGAGTCATTTGAGCGCTTATGCATGATTATATCCCATTTTTCCCATAATGCTTATTATTTCGGACAGAGATTATTTGAGGAGATGTTTATTTTATTAATTCCAAGAGCTTTATGGGAAGGAAAACCTTTTGTATATGGAGCTAGAGTTGCACTTTATGATATTAATCCGGACTTCTTTTTTTCAGGCTATGCTGTTGGCTTACATGGTCAATTCTACTCAGATTTTGGACTACCCGGTGTGATAATCGGATTTGCTGTTTTTGGCGCTCTGATTAGAATTGTTTATAATATTTTTAGAAAGAATAGTTATAACGCAGGTGTTGTAATGTTATACATATTTATTCTCGGTCAATCACGGAATTTTTTTTATGGCGGGTTCCCATGGCTTAATATTGTAGTAATGAATATCTTACCTTTTTCTGTAGTGCTTTATTATATATATCCTCGTAGGAGAAACCCGGCATGAAATTAATTGGCGAATCAAAACAAAATAATTTCATAAATATATCACTTATATTATTCGTTATTTCATTGCCGTTTCATGCAATCGAATGGGATTTGTTTTCTGTCAGCCGGTTTGAGATAAAAATAACAATGATAACTTTTATGTTACTTGTTGTTGCTTGGTTTCTTAGATTCATTAAGTTTGAAAGAAAAAGATGCTTAAAAGAAAAATTAGTTTACACTTTTGCTTTTATTTATGGCATTTCGCAATTTGCATCGCTCCTTAATTCTCCTATGCCTGAAGAATCATTAAAGCAAGCAGTGATCGTTTCTTGTTTACTGCTTATGATGGTTATTATTTCTGAGAGCATAGCGACTAAAGAAACAGCTATATTGCTATTGATTACAATGGGTATAGTGTCGTTAGTTATCGGTATATTGGGGTTTGGGTATTATGTTTTTTTCACTGAACATGGCGCTCGATTAGGAAATAATAATGGTAATTTAGGGTTGATATATTTGGGTGGAGATGCGCCTTATTTTGGAGATTTAATGTTGTATTCTATAGGCCCTGTTTTTTATGTAATCCTCAACTTTTTTGATAAAAAATCTTGGAAATAGGTGAAGTGGCTTTTGTTGATATTATGGTTCTCTGCTATAATACTCACATACACAAAAGCCCTAATAGTTTCTGTAGTTTTATTTTTAATTTATTTATTCTTCGTTTTTAAAAAACACGGATTTTTTATAGTAAAAACTTTAATTTTATTTATAGTACTTACGATTTTTGTGAATAATCAGAGTGATATAAAAAGTTTTTTAATTAACAGATTCCCAAATATTGCTAATCATTCAAATTTAACTGGAATAGAAGGTAGGCCGGATATAAAAGATAGACTGAATATATTTTCCCCTATTGGTAAACATTCATTTATGATTAGAGCAAAGGCTGTTATAGTGAGCCTCAGTAGTTCCATTAATTCCATGGAAGTCTTTTGGGTTGGAAACGGAGCCGGGCTTTCACAAAAATTATTGCCACAAATGGCTAATAATTTTGAAAAAACTCTTGACAGAAAAACTATGAAATTTATGGAAAAATTTGGGGTAGATGGTGAAGAAATTAATAAAAGCCTGCTTGACGCCCATAATTTGTTCCTTACAGAATTTTTTAATGTAGGGATAATAGGCGTAATTTCTTTACTGTGCCTTATAGCTCTTGTAGTTGTGGAGCAAATAAGAATTATAAAGAGTTCTTTGGAAACTGACAATATCATTCAGCTTCTTTCTGCTACTTTAATCGCAATGTTATTTTTTAGATTAGCAAGTAGTTTTGTTGTTATCCCATCTTTATGGTTTATGCTTGGTTTGAGTTTTGGAGTTTGTAAATTGTATTGGAGCCACCCCAGTATAAATGCGTGCAAGGAAATTCATAATCAATAATTTTCAATTTATAGTATTGGATTAGCCGTATCAAGGCGCTATGCTTGACAATGGAAGAAGTTAAAATCACAATTATCGGCTCCGGTGTTGTCGGCTTGGCAGTTGCAGCGGAACTTTCATCAAGATACGACAATATAGTCGTTCTTGAAAGACACAATACGTTTGGGCAGGAAACGAGCAGCCGCAACAGCGAAGTTATACATTCAGGCCTATATTATCCTGAAGGCTCCTTAAAAGCGCGGTTATGCGTAGAGGGCTCCGAACAGCTATATGCTATCTGTAATAAATATTCTATCCCTCATAAAAAATTAGGCAAAATAATTGTGGCTACAGAGCAGTCAGAGCTAAAAATTCTTGAGGAACTGCATAAAAAAGGGCAGAGGAATAATGTAAAGGGATTAGTAATCATGGATGAGAACGACATTAACGTAACAGAGCCGAACACCGCAGCGATTGCAGCCCTTTATTCTCCCAATACGGGAATAATTGACTCGCATTCGCTGATGAAGCATTTCTACAATAGGGCTCAGGGTAATGGAGTCTTATTTGCCTTTAATAGTGAGGTTAACAGTTTAAGTAAGGAAAACAATGGGTTCGTTGTCGGTATCCAACAGGAAGATTATCGGTTTAAATCGAAATTAGCGATTAATTGTGCAGGCCTTTCGTCTGATTACATTGCTAACCTCGCAGGCATTGATATTCAAAAGAGCAGCTATAAACTCAAATACTGTAAGGGTTCATATTTTTCTTATGCCAAGCCTTCGCCTGTTAAAATGCTTGTTTATCCTGTTCCGCATGAGGAGCTTGCAGGCTTGGGTGTTCATGCAACACTGGATTTAAGCGGCCGCCTGCGTTTCGGGCCTGATACGGAATATATAGAAAACATTGATTATAGAGTAGATGCAAATAAAGGGGAGAGGTTTTACGAAGCAGCTTTAAGGATTATACCGGGACTTGAGAGAGATGCGTTTGTTCCTGATATGGCGGGGGTTCGTCCAAAACTGTCGGGACAGAATGAGAAAGTAAGAGATTTTGTTATAAAAGACGAAACAGAAAATGGGATGCAAGGGCTTATTAATTTAATTGGGATAGAATCTCCCGGACTGACAGCATCCCCTGCCATTGCAAAGATGGTTGCAGATATAGTGAGCAAAATATTTAACTGATGTTGAAAATTTTATCATGGAAGCAATAATCTTGGCAGGCGGGGCGGGCACAAGACTCCGGAGTCTTGTAAAAGATGTTCCTAAGCCGATGGCAGATATAAATGGCAAGCCATTTATATGTTATTTATTGGATTATCTGGCAGCTTATGATGTAAAAAAGATTCTGCTTTCTGTGGGATACAAATATGAAGCCATTAAGGATTATTTCGGCGTGCAATATAAAAATATGAATATTAAATATGTCATAGAGGATAAACCTCTCGGGACAGGAGGCGCCCTTAAAAAGGCATTGATGGCCGCGGAGGGAGAGGAGTTTATGGTATTGAACGGCGATACGTTTTTTAATATTGATTTAAGAAAGATGATTGACTTTCATCATGCGGAGGATTCTATATTAACCATTGCCGTAAAACCTATGCATGATTTTGACAGATACGGCGCTGTAAATATAAAAGACAGCAGGGTAGTCGGTTTTGAGGAGAAGACTTTTAAGCGCTGCGGTTATATAAATGGCGGAGTTTATGCTATGAAAAAGACGATATCAGGATTTTTTGACCCTGATAAAGATGCCTTTTCATTTGAAGTTGACTTTTTGCATAAAAAAATAAACAATATACGTCCTTTTGCCTTTATCAGTGATGATTATTTTATAGATATCGGAATGCCTGATGACTATAAAAAAGCACAGGAAGAACTTGGCCCTATTTCGAAAGGAGTACGCAGATGATTATTTCACGAACGCCGCATAGAATCTCATTTTTTGGAGGCGGCACAGATTATCCTTCATGGTATATGGAACACGGCGGCAAGGTTCTTGGTGTGGCGATAGATAAGTATTGTTATATTACGTGCAGAGAACTTCCTCCATTTTTCAAACATAAACACAGGGTTGCATACTCAAAAATAGAGACCGTAACCAGCATTGATGAAATGCAGCATCCCGCTGCAAGGGAGACGTTGAGATACTTAAAAATTGAATGCGGGCTGGAAATCCATCACGACAGCGATATCCCCGCACTTTCCGGTATGGGATCAAGTTCTGCCTTTACAGTAGGGCTTCTGAAGACATTATATGCGCTTGATGGTAAGGTTATTACAAAAGAGGAGCTTTATAAAGAAGCGATACATATAGAGCAAAACCTTATCAAAGAGAATGTAGGCTCTCAGGATCAGGTATGGGCTGCATACGGCGGATTAAACACAATTGAGTTTCTGCAGAACGGTAAGATACTCGTAGAGCCGATTATAATGAAGGAAGAACATCTGAGAAATTTTGAGAATAAATTTATGCTTTTTTTCACAGGGCTGTCAAGATATGCCTCTGTTATAGCACAGGAGCAGATTCAGAACACACACAGGAATAAGAATGAACTGTCTAAAATGAAAGAATTAGTGGATGAAGCCTATAAAATAATAGCCTCAGGGAAAGATGATTTCGTTGATTTCGGAAGGCTTTTAAATGAGACCTGGCAGTTGAAAAGGAAATTATCCAGCAAGATTACGACGAGGGATATTGATGACATATATGAGACTGCCGTCAAAAGCGGCGCAGTTGGAGGAAAACTGTGCGGTGCAGGCGGGGGCGGTTTTATTGTCTTTTATGTTGAACCTGAAAATCAAAAAAAGGTAAAAGAGGCATTGAGCAATTTTCTGCATGTGCCCTTTAAATTTGATTTCAGCGGTTCCGAAATTATGGTATATAAACCTAACTATTACAGGAAGCAATAAGGAGAAGAAGATTCCGATGGCTCGTGTAGAGAGATTTGAACTTGTGAGTTTAACGTGGGGTGACGAAGAGAGACAGGCAGCAATTAGGGTGCTGGACAGCGGTAATTATACTATGGGGAAAAATGTAAGAGAATTTGAGGAATGTTTTGCCCGGCATTTAGGGATGAAATATGCGGTTATGTCAAACTCCGGGTCTTCGGCTAATCTTATTGCTGTGGCTTCACTTTTTTATAAAAAAGAAAATCCACTCAAAAGAGGAGACGAAGTGCTCGTGCCGTGCATATCATGGGCAACGACATTCCATCCGCTTCATCAGTATGGGCTGAAGCTTAAGTTTGTAGACATTGATCTGCATACCTTAAATTATGATGTCAAAGAATTGAAAAAAGCCGTAACCAACAATACAAAAATGATAGTTGCTGTCAGTATTTTGGGGAATCCATGCCAATTTGATGAGATAACAAAGCTGTGCAGCGAAAATAACATTATCCTTTTTGAGGATAACTGTGAATCGATGGGCGCAAAATTTAATGGCAGATATACAGGAACGTTTGGATTGGTAAATACCTTCAGTACATTTTTTTCGCATCATATTTCAACGATTGAAGGTGGCCTAGTTTTAACAGATGATAGAGAAATCTATAATCTGTTAAAGTCTCTCAGAAATCACGGTTGGACACGGGATCAGGATAAGGACAGTCCAATCTTTGAAAAGAGGGATGATGATTTCTTTGAGGCTTATAGATTTATTCTCCCGGGATATAATCTTAGGCCTACCGAGATTCAGGGCGCTATCGGCAATGTGCAGCTAAATAAATTAGAAGAATTTATCGGGGTCAGAAGAAAAAATGCAGAACATTTTGTTAATTTATTTAAAGATGATGAAAGATTTATCACTCAGAAGGAGGTTGGAGAATCTTCATGGTTTGCCTTTACAATGATCATAAACCCGGAATTAAATATTAATCGTAAAAAGGTTTTACAAAAACTCAGAGATGCAAATATAGAACATAGAATAATAACAGGGGGAAATATTCTAAGGCATGATGTTATTAAATATTATGACTATGTTGCCACAAAATCCGTGAATGCTGACATCGCCCACTATAACGGCTTTTTTGTCGGTAATCACCCTTATGATATAAGGGATAAGATAGATTATCTTCATGAAACATTGAAGGTTATATAAGGAGAGGTGAATGAGTTACAATATTTTAGTCACAGGCGGTGCTGGTTATCTGGGCTCAATACTGGTTCCTGAACTTTTAAAAGCAGGCCATAAAGTCACAGTTCTGGATAATTTTATGTTCGGGCAGAACTCTCTGCTCGAATACTGTGCTTATGAGAATTTTGATGCGGTAAGGGGAGATGCAAGAGAGGAAGCTGTCTTAAGACCTCTTCTGCAAAAGGCTGATTGCATTATACCTCTTGCAGCGCTGGTAGGGGCTCCGCTTTGCGGCAGAGACAAATCCGGGACCATAACAACGAACAGAGATGCGATAGCTTTAATTACAAAGCTCGCATCAAAAGAGCAGAGGATTATTTATCCCTGCACAAACAGCGGATATGGAATCGGGCAGAAAGATTCATACTGCACTGAAGAAACGCCTTTAAAGCCTATTTCTCTTTATGGAAAAGCAAAGGTAGAGGCCGAACAAATTCTTCTTGACAGGGGGAATTCCATAAGCCTGAGACTGGCAACTGTTTTTGGGATGTCTCCGAGAATGAGGATAGATTTGCTGGTCAATGACTTTGCCTACCGCGCGGTGACGGACAGGTTTGTTGTTATTTTTGAAGGGCATTTCAAGAGAAACTATATCCATATTCGTGATGTGGCGCGGGCCTTTATTCATGCAATGAATAATTTTGGAGCTATGAAAAATGAGCCGTATAATGTAGGGCTTTCAGATGCAAACCTTTCAAAACTTGAACTCTGCGCAAAGATTAAAGAACAGGTTCCGGATTTCGTATATCTTGAGGCTCCAATCGGCGAAGACCCTGATAAGAGAGATTATATCGTCTCAAACGAAAAAATTGAGCGAACCGGTTTTAAGCCAAAATTTTCACTTGATGATGGTATAAAAGAATTAATTAAAGGGTATAGAATTATCAGAAATACAAGGTATGGGAATATATGAGCAAGGGGCGGAAAATCAAAAAAGCCCTCATAACGGGCGCAAGCGGTTCGGGCGGCAGTTATCTTGCAGATTACATCGCAGATAATCACAAAGGAGTTGACCTGCATGGAATTTCGAGATGGCATAGCACGTCGGCAAACACAAACCTCAGACACACCGGCAGCAGAATTAAAATGCATGAATGCGATCTCACGGATTTCAGTTCCGTGTTGTCCGTTCTTGCAGCCGTAAAACCCGACGCGATATTTCACATCGCTTCTCACGCGAACGTGAGGGCATCTTTCATCACGCCTCTATCCGTGATTAATAACAACATCATGGGAACGGCAAATCTGCTTGAAGCGGTGAGGGCAGCAGGGATAGATCCTGTTATACAGTTTTGCAGCACTTCTGAGGTATATGGCCAGGTGGACCCTAAAAATGTTCCTATAACAGAGGACTGCCCGATAAATCCCGCAAGCCCCTATGCGGTTTCAAAAGTGACTCAGGATTTATTAGGCCTAACCTATTTTAAAAGTTACAAAATGAAAATTATCAGAACACGGATGTTTGCATATATCAATCCCAGGAGAGCCGATCTTTTCGCCACTTCTTTTGCGCTTCAGGTGGCAAGAATTGAAGCCGGGATTCAGAAAACACTTCTTCACGGCAATCTTGAATCTGTAAGAACGCTCATTGATGTAAGAGATGCTATGGAATCCTACTGGGTTGCGACCATGAGATGCAGGTACGGAGAAGCTTATAATATCGGAGGGGCGACAGTTATCAAGGTCGGAGAATTCCTTGATCTTCTTAAGAAACATGCTAAATGTAAGATCGTTTCAAAACCTGACCCAAAACTATTCAGGCCGGCTGATGTAACATTGCAGATACCCGATACCTCAAAATTCAGAAAAGAGACCGGGTGGCAGGCGCGATATAGTTTCGAGGACAGCGTTAAACTACTTCTCGATCATTGTAGAGAAGAAATCAGGAAGAACGGATAAAATGAGATCAAAAGATTTCGGCGTTATTCCGGGATTATCTAAGAAATACCCCAAAGAAACATCCTTAGAACTTTTCAGGAGAATGTGCGCTATCAGATATTTTGAGCAGGGGGTCATAGAGTCGGTACAGGCAAAATATATCGATTACCTTGTCTATCTTTCAAGCGGTCAGGAAGCGATAGCCGCAGCGATGTCTGTTGCGCTACAGGGCTTCATGATCTTCGCTCAGCACCGATGCCACGGAACGTATCTGGCCTTCGGCGGAACCCCCGCAAAGCTTAGAGATGAACTGCTTGGCATGGACACCGGCACCAGCCGGGGAAGAGCCGGTTCCAACTGCGTCCAGTGCCACGAGAACGAGGTGGCCATGTTCGGCCACCATGGACTGATAGGAGAGAATGTCCCTCTCGGCGTAGGCGCTGCTTTAGGCTCAAATAAACCTGTTGTCTGTTTCTTTGGAGACGGCGCCGCGGAAGAAGACTATGTTTTTGCAGCAATGGGTTTTGCAGTGACGCACCGGCTTCCGGTTATTTTTGTATGCGAAGACAACAATCTTTCAATACTTACAAAGGTGGACATACGCCGCAGTTGGAGCATTACCCATGTTGCAAGAGCTCTGGGTATGCCGGCAGTTGATATTACCGATGACCCATGGACCATTCTGGAAACGGCAGGACAATTTAAAAATACGCTTCCTGCATTTATAAATATATATACCTGCCGTGCCAATTGGCATGCGGGTGTTGGTGTAGATGGCCCGCCAGAATGGGATCGCTTAAGCATGGTTCGAGAAGAATTGGAAAAGATGGGACTTTCAAGCCAATCCGAAAAGATAGAGAAAGACATAATTGCTGAAATGGAAAAACTATGGGACAAAAAACACTTGCAGAAACTATAAAAGAAATTACTTCGGATCATCTTGAGCAGCATAACGGCCTGCTCTTGGGCGAGTCCATAAGCGCTGTTGGCTGGGTAAATAACACCGTCCCCAATGTCAAAGGTATCGTAGAGCTTCCAATGACCGATGTGGCGGGCGCGGGGATAGCTGTTGGAGCAGCCTTAGTTGGCAGGCGGCCAATATTTGTGATAAGATTTCAGGATTTTTTAATTTTAAATGGCAGTCCGCTTATATTCTTTGCCGCCAAAACAAAAGAACTGCATGGAAAAAGCGCGCCTGTTTTTGTAAGAGCTATAGCTTCTGACGGTCTTGGCCCGGTTCATTCTGGAGTTCTTCATAGCATATTCATGCATTTTCCTGGATTTCGCGTCTGTTCACCAATGACCCCCAATGAATACAGGGAAATATGGGAAACATATATGAAAAACGACGATCCGATGATATGCAGTGAACACAGGCTTAGCTACCCAAATACACAGGAGCTTTCTGATATAACCGTAGAAAATGCGCATGTCACGCTCTATGCCATTTCTTGCACGCGTTTTGAAGCAGCTAAAGCAGTTGAGTCACTAAAAATAGACGGCATACGCTGCAACCTGGTTAATATTCTGTGGTTAAAGCCTTTCGATATAACCGACAGGTTGATACAGCCTTTGAAGGAATCAAAACTCGGGCTTGTAATTGACCCGGGGCACGAGATAGCCGGCGCCGCAAGATCCATAGCCTATGAACTAAACTTTGCGGCCGAATGCAGCGTAAAAGCTCTCGGCTTGGAAGACCGGACAAAATGCCTTTGCCCGCCATACAAAAATATGGCTCCGAATGCCGAAATTATATGCAAAACTGTAAAAGAAATGCTGAAGAAAGGAGAATAATTATGAAAAAGGCTGTAATTATCACAGGCCCGGGATTCCAGGACGAGGAATACATATATCCTTACTACCGGCTTCAGGAAGCTGGTTTTACGGTGGATGTTGCAACGAAAGATAAAGAATCCGTAAAAGGAAAATACGGGATAACGGCTAAACCAACGATAGATGTTAAAGACCTCAAGGAATCAAATTATGATCTTGTCGTACTCCCGGGCGGACACGAAGCTCCTGACAGGGTAAGACAGATAAAGGAAGTCCTTGATTTTGTTAAAGCGATGTATGAAAAGGGCAAGATAGTATCAACGATCTGCCATGGCCCGTGGATACTTATTTCGGCGGGTATTGTGAAAGGCAAAAAAATAAGCGGCTATATTGGAATAAAAGATGACATTATCAACGCCGGCGCTGAATATGTAGACGCGCCGGTGGTGGTTGACGGCAATATTATATCCTCGCCGCATTACAAATATAACGGCGAATGGATGAAAGAAACTCTTAAAAAGTTATAGCCTCGCGGCAAACAAATATGGAAAAGACTGACAAGATATATACAGCAGGGCATAACGGCCTTATAGGCTCGGCTATTCTGCGCCGCCTTGCAAAAGACGGTTACGCGAATACCATCACGAGAGGCCATGCTGAACTGGACCTCTGCAACCAGTCTCAGGTCCATTCCTTCTTTGAGAAGGAAAAACCGGATTATGTTTTCTTTGCGGCGGGTAAAGTAGGCGGTGTTTTTGCAAATAAAACATACCGCGCCGATTTCATTTATGAAAACCTGATGATGCAGTGCAACGTGATTAACAGCGCCTTTCAGCACGAAGTTAAGAAACTCATTTTCTTAAGTTCGGCGGACGCATATCCAAAGAACTTTGAAGAACCGATAAGGGAAGATGCATTATTGACCGGGCCTCTTGAGGCTACCTGTGAGCCGTTTGCTCTGGCAAAAGTATGCGGTATGAAGATGTGCGAAGCCTACAACAGGCAGTACGGAACTGATTTTGTCGTAGTTATAGCCCCGAACGTATACGGGCCCAACCAGCGCTACGATATGCTCAACGCCCAGGTGCTTCCTTCTCTTATAAAAAGATTCCACGAAGCAAAACTTGCAAATCTAAAACAAGTGGTTATATGGGGAACAGGGAAACCTGTGAGAGACTTTCTTTTCGTAGACGACCTTGTCGACGCTTGCATGTTGCTTGCGGAAAGATCTTCAGGAGCGGATTACTTTAATGTCGGTACCGGGCACGGCTACAAGATAGTAGAGCTTGCCAGATCAATAAACAAAGCTGTCGGCTATAAAGGTAAAATAGTTTTTGACGCTTCCAAGCCTGACGGAGTGCACAAAAAGCTATTGAATATATCAAAGATCCGCCAGCTGGGATGGAAGCCCAGGACAAAACTCATCGACGGGATCAGTATATCATATAACTCATACCTTGAAGAACTTAAGAAAAAGCAGGTGAGGGCTTCCCGGATACACAACATTACCGCCGGTCAAAAGGATCAAAGGTCCTTGTTAAAAGTAATGAGAAAGTCTAAGAACCTTGCAACTTATGCGCAGCCAAAATCATACAGGGATAAAGTAGTCATTAAACCGTGGGGCTACGAATTCCTGGCTTTCGAGAACAGATATGCTGCGGTATGGCTGCTTTTTATCAGTAAGGGTAACTCAACCTCTATGCATTGCCATCCGGAGAAGAAGACTTCGCTGATAATACTTTCCGGAACCGCAATGAGCAATACTTTGGCCTCAAGAAACTATTTGAAAGGCGGGGATGCCTTGATCCTGGATAAGGGCGTGTTCCATTCCACAAAAGTATTATCACAGGACGGCATGTACCTCCTTGAGATTGAAAGTCCTCCTATGAAAACCGATCTTGTAAGGCTGGAAGATAAATACGGAAGGGAGACATCCGGTTACGAAGGCATATCCGAGATGAAAACCGACAACCTTAAAGAATATGGTTATTTCAATTTCAGGGAACCGGCATCTCACGGCAAGATCGTTCGCGAAACCGACAAGTTCACCGTTATATTTGAAATGTTTATAAATCAGGTGGATTTCAAGAAGCACTTTAAAAATGACGGCATAGGCCTTTATACTTCCTGCAGGGGCAGACTGCTGGACAATGAGAATAAGATTGTCCTCGGCGCAGGGGACACGCAGAAGGCCGGTACCCTGGCTACGGTACAGGGGCTTCATATATCCGGGAAAATGATCCTTATGAAAACATATTCGAAAGACAAATAATGGGTAAAAAAATAGTAAAACTCAAGAAGAACTTTACTCTTGGCGATGTTGCTTTGGTGATGTCATCCCAGGACAATGTCGCTGTCGCAAAAATGGAAATACTCAAAGGAGACTCTCTTCTTTATTTCGATACCTTAATAACGATAAAAAGCACGGTACCCGCAGGCCACAGGTTTGCGCTCTCTGATATAAAAGAGGGAGAAAAAATAAAGCAATATTCTTATTCCTTCGGTATTTCAAAGGGCATATCTATGGGAAGCAAGGTTGATGGAAGCAATGTCAGCGAGATAAGGGCAGATTATAAGAAACTATTAAAGAGCTATGTTGTCCCGCGAATGCATACTTCCCTAAACAAAACTGACAAGACATTCTTTGGTTACAAGAGAAAGAATGGAGAAGTTGGGACCAGAAATTATTATGTAATAATACCGACCTCCTTATGCGCAAGCGATACAGCCAAAAGAATAGCCGATGACCTGGACAGAAACAATAAGCTAAAGGCAGCATATCCAAATATAGATGGGATAACAGCTGCAGCGCATACCGAAGGCTGCGGCTCAAGCGACGGGGTCATGATCGACCGCCTGCTTCTTACTCTTAAGAACACTATACTAAACCCGAATGTCTGCGGCGCATTGATAATAGATCTGGGCTGCGAGAAGATCAGCGCCTCTTCTTTCATAAAATACGCGGGAGATCTCTCAAAATACGGCAAAGCCATAGATACGCTTTCTATCCAGGAAAGCGGCGGAACGCGTAAGGCAGTTGAAAAAGGCAAGAATTTAATTCTAAAAAACCTCAGAAAATGTTCTGTGAAAAGAGAACCGGTTTCAATAAAACACCTTATTATAGGCGCTGAATGCGGAGCTTCGGATTCATTCTCCGGTATCACGGCTAACCCATTGATAGGAAGTACAGTTGACAAAATAATTAATTCGGGCGGCTCAGCAATACTTTCTGAGACTCCGGAAATGATAGGAGCTGAGGAAACACTTATTAAAAGAATGGTTTCTAAATCTGTCGCCATGAAATTTCTTAAAGGCATGAGTTGGTATAAAGACCTGGCCGATAAGCTTGGTATATCGATGGAAGGCAACTTTGTTCCGGGAAATAAAAAAGGCGGCCTTGTTAATCTTACCTTAAAAAGCCTCGGGGCTGTTCTAAAGGGCGGGACTACGCCTATAGTTGATTTTCTGGACTACGCAGAGAGGACCCACAGAAAAGGGCTTTCTATAATGAATGGCCCCGGCAATGACCTTGAATCTATGACCGGCATAGCGGCCTCCGGCGCTAACATATTCCTGTTCTCCACAGGTAGGGGTGCTGTGGAAGGAAATTTAATAGCGCCTGTTATTAAGATATCATCTACTACTGAGCTATATAAGAAGCTCAATGAGGATATAGATTTTAATGCAGGAGAAATCATTGATAAGAATTCAACCATAGGCAACTTAGGCGATAAACTTTTAGATTTTGTCATTGCAGTTGCATCAGGCAAAAAAACCTGGGCGGATAAATGGAAGAAACGTTCCTATCAGGTTTGGAGCGCGGGAAAACTGTCCTTATGAATAAATTTAAGGGAATTCTATTTGATTTTGACGGCGTCATCGGCAGGACTATGGAAGACAACTATACTGCATGGAAAAATGTATTGTCTCAGTTCGGCATAGAGCTGACAAAAGATGAATATTTTCTGCTTGAAGGTGTAAATACGATTGAACTGGCTAAATTACTTTTAAGCAAGAATGGTAAAGATACAAACCGAGCCGCAGAAATTGTAAAAGCAAAGGAAGAATATTATCTTAAAAATAATAATTTTTCATTATATGAAGGTGTAGAGGAAACCATACATACACTTAAAGGCAATGGTTACCTGCTGGCTATAGTTTCGGCGGCAAACTTTTCACGGTTGTCGAATACTCTATATCCGGCTTTGCTTAAAGAATTCAACACAGTTATAACAGGTGATAAAATAGATAGAGGCAAACCCTTTCCCGACCCCTACCTCACGGCAGCAAAGGAGCTTGGGATCGAGCCCTCGGAATGCCTGGTAGTTGAGAATGCGCCTATAGGAATAGAAGCAGCCAAGAATGCAGGTATGTACTGCATAGCAATTACATCGACTTTAGATAAAAAATATCTTTCAAAAGCAGACAAGATCATCGGCAATTTTTCGATGCTGCTGGACGAAATAGAACCGCAATAGATAATTAATAATGAACAAAACAAATTTCTACATAGACGATAAATGCGTGTTTCTTGCCGGCTCGACCGGTTCAGTCGGTTCAGCAATAATGCAGTATGTTCTTGACAACTATCCATTAACAAAGATCAAAGCTTCTTACAGACATAGAGAACCTTTCCTTAAACACGAAAGGGTGGAATATGTTAAAGCAGATCTCAGAGTTCTTGAGGAATGCAGGCGTGCAGTAAGCGGATGTGATTGCGCTATAATGGCGGCCTCTCATTCAGCCGGTTCAAAGATGATGACAACGCAGCCCTGGCTTTTTACAAACGATAACATCATTATGAATGCTCAGATGTTCGAGGCCTTTTTTCACGAGAAAGTTAAACGCGTGATTTATATAGGCACCGCTACGGTTTATCAGGAGTTTGAAGGGTTTATCAAAGAAGATGACATAGATTTTAACAAAGATCCTCACTTGGCATATTTGGGGGTTGCCTGGATATCCAGGTTCTTGGAAAAGTTGGGGCTCTTCTGGAACCAAAAGACCGGAATGGAAGTGATCAATGTCCGCTCTTCCAATATTTTCGGGCCTTACGCGAACTTTGACCCCTCATCTTCCTATTTCATCCCTGCTATTATTCGCAAAGCCTGTGAAAAAATGGATCCTTTTGAAGTATGGGGAAGCCCTGACGTGACAAGAGATGTCCTTTATTCTGAAGACTTTGCTGCTGCAATTATTGCTCTTCTCAATAGTGCCGATATCAAATTTGATGCCTTCAATATCGGTTCAGGGTTAAAAACAACCGTTGGAGATGTGGTGAACTGGTCTATCAAACACTCCGGCCACACTCCTTCAAACGTTCATTACGATCTAAGCAAACCTTCAACAATAAAATTCAGGGCGTTGGACGTATCCAAGATAAAGAAAGTTACCGGATGGAAACCCGTATATTCTATAGAGGAAGGCATAATGAAAACCATAGGATGGTGGAATAAAAATAAAGAGACATGGAAAAGATGAAGAAAATACTGATTTGCGGCAGTACGGGTTTTATCGGCAGAAATACAGCCGAGGCTTTTGCCGAAGATAGTTCTTTTGAGGTTCATGGCACCTATTTCAAATCCAAACCCTTGAAAAATAGCCGCATAAAAATGATCAGAGCTGACCTTACCGATAAAAATGATGTTAATACCGCAATAAAAGGGATGGACATTATTATCCAGGCGGCCGCCACAACCTCAGGAGCAAAAGACATCGTAACCAAACCCTATTATCATGTCACAGATAATGCTGTTATGAATGCTCTTATATTTCGCAGCGCATTTGAGCAGAAGATATCACAACTTGTTTTCCCAAGCTGTACAACAATGTATCAATCAAGTGACAACCCTATTAAAGAAAATGACTTTGACGCTAATAAGGAGCTTTTCAGCGGTTATTTCGGAAGCGCCTGGACAAAGATTTATAATGAAAAAATGTGCGAATTTTTCTCAAAACAGGGAGAAACTAAGTTCACCGTAGCAAGGCACTCAAATATATATGGCCCATATGATAAGTATGATCTTGAGCGTTCGCACTTTTTTGGCGCAACTATTACAAAAATCATGACAGCCAAAGAAGGCGGGAAGATCACAGTTTGGGGAGAAGGAAAAGAAGAAAGGGACCTGTTGTATATTTCCGATCTTGTGGATTTCTTCAAGATTGCAATATCAAAACAAAATTCTAAATTTGAACTGGTGAACATAGGATACGGGAAAGCGTTTTCAATAAGCGAACTGGTTAAAAAAATAAGTGGATTGTCAGGGAAAAGGCTTGCAATTGAATATGACCCGTCAAAACCCAGTATAAAAACAAAAATATGCCTTGATTCGACAAAAGCCAGGGAGCTTTTCGGCTGGACGCCAAAAACGACTTTGGACCAAGGCATTAAGAAAACAATCGATTGGTATAAGGAATACTACGAGGTTTAGTTCAATGGACTCCTTACACAAAACTAAGAAAGAAGTTAAATGGGAAATTCTGGAAACAAAAGAACTTCTGCATATTGATTCTCGCTTAACAATTTCTGTTCAAAAGGTCAAATTACCCGATGGCAGAATAATTAATGATTATTACCATGTAGAATTTCCGCACTCGGTTATAACAGTTGCAAGAACTATTGATGATAGGGTAGTGATGTCAAGACAGTATCTTCACGGTTATGAAGATGTAAGTATAGTTCTCCCCGCAGGTACTACCGAAAAAGGTGAAGACCCGCTGGAAACGGCAAAACGCGAACTACTTGAAGAAACAGGATATGCATCCGACGATTGGAAATACTTAGGAGCCATGAAACCCCATACGAATTATGGTTGTGGAAAAGTTTATTTTTTTTACGCTGCAAATGCTAAAATAATATCTGAGCCCGACAGGGTTGACCTTGAGGATATGGAAATAGTCTTATTACACGAATCAGAAATTATAAATGCTATAAAGAACAAGAATATTATATCAATAGGAACCATAACAGCATTATCACTTGCAAAAATTTACTTGCAAGGGGAGAATTACTATGCAAAATAAGCCTAAAGTTTTATTGATTTATCCCGGAAATAAATCATCAGCGGGCGCATATTCTCAGGGGCTATTATATGTGGCAAAATCATTACAAAAAATAAATATTGATGTATCTATTTTGCATTTGGCGTGGGAAAGCACAAAAAAAATACAATATGAGAATTATCTATTTGTCGGAATCAGCATGTTGACCGGCACAATGATATTAGACGGTCTGAAAATCGCAAAACTAATAAAAAAGTATAACTCCAACATTCCGATTGTTTTGGGCGGGGTGCACCCATCTTTGCTTCCTGAACAAACGCTGCAAAACGAACTTGTTGATATTGTTGTTATAGGCGAAGGCGAAAGAACTATTCAGGATTTGGCGATGTGTATGTTGAATCAAGGGGATTTATCAAACGTCAGAGGAATTGCATATAAAAAAGAAGGGAAAGTAATAATAAACCAGCCACAGGATTTAATTGACCTGAATACACTTGATATGGACCTTCCGTATGAACTTTTAGGCAAGGTTTTCTATGAACCAACAGCTATATCTGTGCATACATCACGGGGTTGTCCGCACAGATGCAGTTTCTGTTACAGCCCGGCATTTAATAAAAGGAAATACAGGCAAAAAAACGCTGAAAAAGTTGTGGAAGAAGTTGAATATCTTCACAAAAAATACAACATCAAAAATTTTAATTTTGCCAACGAAGATGAATTTTTCATTGATATTCAGAGGGCTTATGAAATATTCCAATCTATCATTCAAAAGGGATTGAAAATAAGATGGACAACTTTTTGCAGATTTGATACTTTTGACAGGGCATATAAAAAGTTCGGTCAGGAGTTCATGGATTTAATGAAGAAAAGCGGATGTTATTATATGAGTTTTGGCGCTGAGTCGGGTTCCCAGAGATTGTTGGATGAAGTTATCAAAAAAGATATAAAAGTTGAACAGATAGTTAGTGGCATTGAAGCAATGAAGAGTAATAAAATACCCCATAGAGTAACTTTTATGAATGGTTGGCCAACAGAGACAGAATACGATTCAAATGCCACCTTTAATACTATTGATAAAATATCCTATAATAATCCATACATTTTGACAGTTATTCTAAATCTCTGTCCTTTCCCGGGAACTGCAATATTTGAATTATTGAATAAAGATTATAACTGCCAATTTCCGGATTCTCTGGAAAAGTGGGGGCGGTGGAGCGCACCTTTAAAATTGAAAGTTATTAGATGGTTCCCTAAAGAAATTGCGAGAAGGTTTCATAACATTTCCAAATTGTCATCCGGTGTTTTTTTTAGGGATTTTAATTCTTACAAGGATTACAAGAATTATATTCATTATATGGGATACCCGTATTATGCCGGATATATGAGTTATGTAATTTCAAGAATTCAGAACTGGCGTTACAAAAAAAAATATTTTAAATTTATGTACGAATATATTTTATTTGAGAAACTTATCAGAGTATACCAGAGTACAAGAAATTTTTTTATAAATGCGATTCTAAAAAAATATCTTCCAAGAGATATATATAAAGTATTAAGAAAACGGTTTGGGCCGAAGGACTGGACATCTGAAAAGGAAGTTGAAGAGTTAAAGAGTTAATGTTAAGAATCGGGTTTGTTTTCCCAAGCAGTGAATATCTTTTTGATCCATTTAAGGGCGATCCTCATACCCATTTCCAGATACTTACGGTTTTAGAGAACCATTTTGGGAATGAAGTAGAGCTGCTTCTCATCGATCTCAGGGGAATAAAGAAGGATTTTGCGATTTACCACATACCTGAATGCGATATCTATCTGCATTCTGTCTATACTCTGGACTGGGAAGAACAAATATCCATAGTCAAGAATCTTCGCGATAGCTATCCAAAAGCAAAACATATTGCAGGGGGGCCTCATGCTACAGTATTCCAAAAGGAGAGCCTTGAACATTTCGATTCTCTTATAATTGGCGCCGGAGAGGAAAAGATAAAAGATGCCATAGAAGATTATAAAAAGAAATCTCTGAAAAAAATATATGAAGAGAAATCTGTCATGGATATAAACAAATACCCGTTTCCAAGCAGAAAATTTCTTCCAAAATCAACAACAGCAAGAAAAGGGCTCTTGACCCTCAAGCATAAGAAGGGCTACGATCAGATGCTTGGAACCACGGTTATATTCAGCAGGGGATGCCCGTATGACTGCTATTTCTGCGCGATGCCTCAGGTTAAGCAATACTGCCCGGGTGTCAGGTACAGGAAACCGGAACTGATCGAACAGGAGATTGAATATTTGAAGCGTGAGTATGGCTTGCAGGGAATAAGCCTTCTTGATGAAATAGGCGTGCCTCCCGGACACGAAGCAGCCGTAAAACATCTTGAGGCCATAGGCAGGACAGGTATAGTCTGGAGGGGACAGTGCAGGGTTGACGGAATTACTCCGGAAACAGCAAAACTTCTGAAAGACACCGGCTGTGTCACTATGTGCCTCGGTGTCGAAAGCGCGTGGCAGCAATCCCTTGATATCATAAATAAGAAAATCAATATCGCAAAAGCCAAAGAGACGATAAAACTTCTGGAAAAGAACGGCATAGAATGCAGGGTATATATGATAATTGGGCTTCCCGGCGAACCTGAGAATATAGTCGATATTACTTGGGATTTCATCCGGGAAACGAAACCTGCGTCAGTGTATCTATCCATACTGACCGTGCGGCCGGGCACACAACTTTTCAATAATCCGACTAAATTTGGGATGAAAAATATAAACACTGACTGGTCGAAAACAATGCATATGTACGGGAGATATAAGGAAGAAATACCTTCACTGACGTTCGAATATGAAGATGCTGCCCCGTGGGGCAAAGGCTTGAAGAACGAGCAGATAGTGAAGAATTATCTTGAACTGCAATCGCGGCTGCATAAAGCCGGATTATCACATATTTAAAGGGCCATAATGAAAATACTTTTAATAAATCCTCCTATTCCCGCTAAATGGTACAACGATGAATTCTATCTGCCATCGAGCCTTCTTTACCTTGGCGCAGCACTTCAGAAGAATTGCGCTGAGGTCAAGATCCTGGATATGAAGGCGCTGAAAGTGCCCAAGGACAAAGACAAGAATGAGTTTTATGACAGATATCTAATAAATATATTAGATGAATTTTCTCCGGAACTGATAGGGTTCGGGTGCCTTTTTTCCGGAAATTTTCCCGATACTCTTAGATTTTCAATCAGGTGTAAGGAACATAGAAAAGATATTCCCATAGTTGCCGGTGGGATTCATTTCACGATATATGCAGGTGAAATATTGAAGAACTGTCCTTCTATAGATTTTATTGTAATGGGAGAGGGTGAAGAAACAACAGTACAATTAGTCAATATGCTGGAAACCAACAGAAAGGATTTTGCCTCACTGGATGGGTTCGCATACAGGGAGAACAACGAAGTAAAAGTTAATCCCAAAAAGCGCTACATTGAGAATCTTGATATGATACCCTTCCCTGCTTATAATCTCATTGACCTCACGGATTATTACGTAGATACTTCGAAGTGGCATAATCCCAAGAATCTGCCCATCAATACTTCCATCCCTATTATCACCAGCCGTAGCTGCCCTAACCGGTGTAATTTTTGTTCGATGTACACGGTTATGGGCCCTAAATGGAGACCGAGAACTGCCGTTAATGTTGTGGATGAAATTGAATTCCTCTATAACACTTATAACCATATGCATTTCTCCTTCATGGACGACAATATGACCCTGCAAAAGAAAAGGGCGCTGGATATATGTTCGGAGGTAACAAAAAGAAAGCTCAATATCCAGTTTGAAACTCCGAACGGGCTCAACATCAATACTCTTGATGAGGAAGTTCTCGACGCATTGGTATCGGCTGGAATGGTAAGGATATCCATTGCTATAGAAAGTGGTTCAGATTTTATAAGGAACAAAATAATGCGTAAGCGGCTGGCGAGAACAAAGATAATAGATACCGTCAAACTAATAAAGCAATATCCCCAACTGCATACAAGCGCATTTTTCATTATGGGGATGCCGGAAGAGACGCAGGAAACTCTTATGGATACTTACAACCTGATAAAAGAGATAGATTTCGACAAGATTCACCTTATGAATATCGTCCCTTTCCCTGGTACTGAAGTTTTTGAACAAGCAAAGAAAGATGGAATCCTTATGAATATTGACACTAAAGATATGTATAAAACCGATGACTTGTATTTCAAGAATTACGAGAGGTTTTTTATCAAACCCTATACACTCGAAGTTTCCGAGATGCTTGATTTTAGATGTAAATGTGGGGAGTTAATCAACAAAAAAACCGGTAAAGGAAAAAACTGATGCAGATGCTTTCCCGCAACGATTACATGAAACTCCTTGACAAATACAGAAACTTGTATGCCATGTATGTAGAGTACCCGCATAAAAGTATCTGGAACGCTAATTTTACCGACGCTTCCGTAAGGCAAGCTGTCGAAGCACACATAACTAAACTCGGCAACCCGCCCATACTTTTGTATGTCCATATACCTTTCTGCAAAATGCAGTGCTACTACTGCACATGTCATACGACAATAACAAGGAGCTATGACAGAGTTAAAGACTATCTGAAATATTTGTATGCCGAGATTGAGCTTATTCATGCGCTTTTTCGAGAATATGGAACAAAGCCAAATATAAAAGAGATTCATCTCGGGGGGGGGTCTCCGACACTGCTTCAAAGACAGGAATTCGATGAACTTATATCGCAGCTTGAGAGAATTTCGGACTTCCCCTATATCGACGAATTTACCATAGAAGTGGACCCGCGAGCCGTTACCGTTGAAACTCTCAAGTATTATCATTCAAAGGGACTCAATAGGCTTTCATTCGGTGTACAGGAGTTCGACCCGGAGGTTCAAAAAACAATAAACAGGGTTCAACCAGCATCACTTCTCGAAGGCCTTCTTACCCCTGAGATCCGCGATCTTTTTCACGGCATCAACTTTGATATTATGTGGGGGCTTCCCAAGCAGACGCGCGCGTCATTCCAGAAAACCATGGATACATTGCTGAAAATTTCACCGGACAGGGTTTCATTGCTTCTCCTGCACTATGCCCCTAAAGTAAAAAAACACCAGATGATGATGAAAGAATCAGACCTGCCTGACCTTTATGACAGAACCCTCATGTTCCATGATGCTGTCGAAAAACTCACCGGGAGCGAATATGTCAGAATAGGGCTTGAGCATTTCGCCAAGCCTGAAGACGATCTTGCCAAAGCTCTAAAAAATAAAACTGCGGGTTGGAACTCATTGGGATATACTGCGGGCCGATACCGCAATATTATAGGAATCGGTACGGGAAGCGCGAGCACTATTGCAAATAACTACTATTTCCAAAATACTTACGAATTTAAAGAATATAAAGACTTTATCTTAAAAAACACCTTTCCCGTTTTCAGGGGATATAAACTTAACCGGGATGAAACAATTAGAAGGGAACTTATACAGAAACTACGCGTATATTTCACCTTGGATTTTGCCGAGTTCGGGAATGCAAATAATATAATTTTTAAAAAATATTTTGCTTCCGAAATCAATCAGTTGGAAGAATTCGTCAGCGACGGCATTCTGGAAATTGATGACAAATCTATGAGAGTTACCGATTTCGGCAAGTTCTTTACCATGCAGATCTGCCGTAAATTTGATAGAAACATAACAGATTAACTTACCGCCTATGCAAAAAATAAAAATCGGCCTCGTACAAATAAACAACAGTTTCTCAAATCAGAACTATTTCCCTTATTCTGTCGGAATTCTTCAGGCATATGCACAGAAATATTTAAAAGATAAAGAACTATTTGAGTTTTCTTTGCCTCTGTACAAACGCATACCACTAAAGGACGCCCTCAAACAGCTTGACGGTTGTGACATAGTTTTTTTCAGCGCTTATACATGGAATATCAATATTTCTCTGGAGATCGCAAGGCAATTAAAGACTGTTAATAATAATATACTCGTTGTTTTCGGCGGCCCTCAGATTCCGATCCGGGGGATCAAAGAATTCCTTAAAAAATACAGATTCATTGACCTCGCCTGTCACGGTGAAGGTGAGAAGGCTTTTCTTGCTATTCTGAATAACTTCAAAACAAAACAATGGAAAGATATACCTAATATAAGTTACTTAAATAATAAGGGGGAACATATTCTCACCGAACAAGGGATGAGAACAACCGATCTGGCCGAGATTCCTTCCCCATATACCGAAGGCGTGTTTGACCATCTTATGAAAGCCAACCCTAATGAGAACTGGGTTGCCCTATGGGAAACAAACAGGGGCTGTCCATTTTCGTGTTCCTATTGCGTATGGGGAGCTTTTACAAATAAAAGGGTCTACCAGAGGGATATAAAAGAACTTTATCGTGAAATTGATTGGTTCAGTATAAATAAAATAGAATTCATTTTTTGCTGCGATGCTAATTTTGGAATTTTTCCAAGGGATCTTCTCCTGGCAGAATACACTGCAAAAAATAAAGATAAATTTGGCTACCCGAAGGCCCTTTCTGTGCAAAATACAAAAAACTCAACAATGCGTGTTTATAATCTATACAAAACCCTGTCTGATCATAAATTAAATAAGGGGGTCTCATTAGCGATCCAATCGGCGAACCCGGACACTTTAAAGAGCATAAAAAGGGAAAATATATCTCTTGACACTTTCAATGAACTGCAGGAAAAGTTCAGCGAAGCAGGCATAGAAACTTTCACCGATGTGATTCTGGGCCTGCCGCGCGAAACATATTCCAGTTTCGCTGACGGAGTTTCGAACATCATAAGCAGCGGCCAGCACAACAGGATCCAGTTTAACAATCTCTCAATTCTTACCGGTTCGGAAATGGATGACCCCGTATATCTTAAAAAATATGGCATTGTTACAGTAAATAACAAGCTGGTAAACATTCATGGAAGCCTAACGGATGATTTTGAGATTGCTGAACATCAAAGATTGGTTATCGCAACCGGAGCAATGCCCAAAAAGGATTGGGTCAAGGCCAGGATGTTCGGGTGGATGACCGCACTCCTGCATTTTGACAAACTCATTCAGATACCTCTTATACTGATCAACAGTGAGAGCGGCGTGCCTTACCGGAAGCTTATCGAAGCATTCTTAGAGAATGAAGAGAAGCATCCTGTTTTGACTGAAATCATAGATTTTTTCAGGACTCAAGCTGAATGCATACAAAATGGGGGAACTGAATTTGCGCAGTCCAAGAAATGGCTGAATATCTGGTGGCCGCCTGACGAGTTAATGCTAATCAAATTATGCGCTGAAAATAAACTCTCTGAATTTTACAAAGAAGCGGAACAGTTAGTTGGCAAATTTTTAGACCGTAAAAAGATAAATAACTGCAAAGATATTCTTCACGATGCTATTGTTTTCAATCAAAACTTATTAAAAATGCCATTTCAGGATAAAAATCTTAAAATAAAATTATCTTACAGCATTTGGGATATTTACAAGGCTAATTTAACCGGGAAGAATGTTCCGGTTGAAAAAGGCGAATACTATTATGAAATAGACAGAACAACTTCGAAATGGCCTTCATGGGATGACTGGTGCAGAGAAGTCGTCTGGTACGGCAATAAGCGGGGCGCCTATCTATATTCCTGCAGAGAGATCAATTAAGTGCAAATAAAAAATGAACAACGTCTCAAGAATAAGGTTGCAATCATTACCGGTGGGGCCGGAGGGATTGGTTCAACGATTGTGGACCAATTTATAGCAGAAGGCGCAAAAGTTATCTCAGCGGATATTACAAAGATAAAGCTCAAAAAAGAACCGCGCTTTTTTTATTGCCGCACGGATATAAGAGACTCAGCTTCAGTCAAAAACCTTATTAAGAAAACTCTTGCTTTGTTTGGGACCATCGACATACTTATCAATGCGGCGGCTGTACAAAAACCTATAGGGCCGCTTACAGATATATCGGAGAAAGACTGGATTAATTGCATCATGACAAACCTCATAGGAACTATGCTCTGCTGCAGGCATGTTTTACCCGCAATGATTTCTAATAAGAAGGGAAAAATTATCAACTTTTCGGGAGGGGGATCAACTTTTCCAAGACCGAATTATTCTGCTTATGCTTCATCAAAAGCTGCAATAGTACGATTCACTGAAACCTTGTCTGAAGAAGTCAGGGATCACGGAATTGATGTTAATTCCATAGCGCCCGGGTCCGTTTATACAAATATGCTTAAGGAGATCATACAGGCAGGGAAAATACGCGGAGGAAAAGATTATTCCGGGGCAGTGCGAATAAAATCAAAAGGCGGAGATTCCCCTATCCATGCAGCTAATCTCTGCGTTTACCTTGCATCAGGCTTTTCTGATGGCATCACAGGAAAACTAATAAGCGCCGTATGGGATAATTGGAAGGGTTTTGATAAAAATATTTCAGAAATAAAGAATTCTTCTCTTTACACTTTAAGACGAGTGGATGGGGAAAAAATTATTGAGATAAAAAATTTACAAGAATAATTCAAAATTATGGATGAAATAAAAATATTATTTCTTTCTCACACGGTGGACTATAGTAAGGCTCCTTATGATACCGGGAACCAATTTATACAGGCATTGCGAAATAATAACGCTGCATACCTAAGTTATGTACAGCTATATAATAAATATGGGCACTATGGCGCCCATCATTACCTTAAAAAATATGTGAGAGACAATGGGATTAACTGTCTAATATATGGTTCCAGTCCAAGCGAGTTTTATTTTGATATTAACTATCTTGAAAAACTAAGGAAAGAAGTTTTTTTGGTAATGATGACGGGCGATACAGAATATTACTATGAAATTCGTGACCAATATTATGCTCAGGCAATGGATTTAGTAACCGTTAACGATTTCATCTCTACTTTTAAATTACGTCAAATTGGTATCAATTCAATTCCATATTATGCTTATTATGATTCTACAAAATACAGTAAAAATGGAAATTTGGCAAAAGATATAGATGTATCCTTTATAGGGACATTACATGGCGGGGCAGGAAGATGGCATAATATCATGCATTTGTCGGCTAATGGAATTAATATTGAAACCTTTGGATCGGATTCCCCAAATGGCCGGATAACATTTGAGAAAAAGATTGAGATTATAAATAGAAGTAAAATAAATTTAGATTTTAGCGGAGTATCGGGAAAAACGAGGTTGACAAGAAAACATCAAATCTATAAACGCATGAAACAAATTAAGGGAAAAGTCTTTGAATATACGATGTGTGGCAGTTTTGCATTGTGTGAGTATGCGCCGGGATTGGAATATTTTTTTGAGGTAGGCAAGGAAATAGATATTTTTCATGATAAGGAAGAACTGCTTGAAAAAATAAAATACTATCTTGCTCATGAAGAAGAAAGAGAAAAAATTGCCCAAAAGGGTTATGAAAGGGCGCTCAAAGATTATGCTGTAGAGCGGGCTGTTCCTAAATTAATTTCAATAATAGATGGACTGCGGAAAACGAAAACATACAAACCGTCAGAAATATATCTTGATGAAGAATTTATAAGAAATTACACGACATACAGAACGCTTTTAATTATCAGGTTTATAACGCAATTAAAATTTAAATTTGCATTTGAAGAATTAAAGATTATCTTAAAATACAGAAAACTTGATTTGTATCAAATTGTTATATTTTTTAAAGAAGAAATTTTAGATATGTTTCCTAGAATCAAATCTGTTCTAAAATCAATATTCAGAAGGCAATAAATTTTATCTATGCAGCAGAACTATTTTGTGGACAAAAATATTTTATATTTATTGCCTACAAATAAAAATCAGTACTTAAATTTTATTTGTGATGAGTTAAAAAAATCTTTAACTAATATTTACTATTTCAATTTTGTTGAATATAGCTATAAATATGGGATTAGAAATACTGAAAAATATATAAGTAATTTTATATTTGAAAAAAAAGTAAATATTGTTATTTCTTCTCCTTTTCCTGGGAATTATCAATTATCGGTTGAATTTTATGCATCTCTGAAAAATAAAACAAAAATAGTTTTTTGGATGTGGGATGATGAAGCGTATTTTGATTCACACAGTAAATACTATTGCCAAATCGCCGACGCAGTTATTACTTGTGATTTTTTCAGTGTTTATGCTTATCAAAAGTTAAATATACCATCCATTTTCTTTTCGACCACGCACCCGCAAAATATTTACTTCCCAATTGAAGCAACTAAAGATATTGATGTCTGTTTTATCGGAGGTTGTAATCAACGTGACAGAATGGAATATATAAACTTTTTAATTGACAATGGCATTAATGTAGAAACCTTTGGAGAAGGTTCAAAAAATGGTTTTCTTGAATGGGACAAATTTTCAAACATATTATCAAGAAGCAAAATTGCTTTGAATTTTAATAAACTGAGTGACTTGCTCTGGATGAATAAAGATGATCCATTATTAAACAGGGCGAGACAGTCAGGCGGACATTGGTGTGAAAGCGCTTTAACAAGAACATTTTGTCTTGCTGAATATACACCCAATATACATGTCTTTGCAGAGGTTGGGGAAGAAGTAGATATATTCAATAGCAAGGAGGAATTAATAGAAAAGGTAAGGTACTATCTGTTACATGCGGATATAAGGGAAGTTATAGCAAAAAATGCATACGAAAAGGCAATTAATAACTTTTTGCCTCAAGTTGTTATACCAAACATATTAAGAGAATTAGGAGAAATTTTAGAAAAGAATAATACTCAACAAATAGAAAAAGTTGAAATTTTTTTAAGCAGAACCTTTAAGGTAAATTCAATTAATGGACTAACTTTTACAATGTTTGCCCTCATTAAAAATAAAAAAGTGTTATATGCTTTAGAATTATTTAGGGAACTTTTTAAGTATGGTTTTTTTATCTTTTTCGCGGGCTTTTACGGCGGAACCGTTAGAGCAATGAAAAATATAATGACGCTGTTGAAAACCCCTAAAAATTCTTTGAAATAAACAAGACGGACTCGTAAAAAGTCCGAAAAGCGCTTTTTTGTCATTCCCGTGAAAACGGGAATCCATTTTTTTCAAGTAGTTGCTTGCGCTCTGGATACCCGCCTTCGCGGGTATGACGACTTTTACGAGTCCGTCAAACAATGCTCTATTAATAAAAAAGGATTATTGATGACAAAGATACTTTTAATGAATATACCCGGTGGTCCCTCAGCAACAGATTATGCTCCTGTTGCAATATCAAGAGTTATGGAGGGCATAGACCAATCTTTAAACTGCGATGTTTCATTTTTCGATTTAGATTATTACAGGCCTTCATTTGATGAAATTAAAAGCAGAATTCAAGCTTTCTCTCCCCGGATAATAGGATTCAGCGCCATGTTAACACCGGCCTATACGTATCTTAAAAGATTATCTAATTTTATTGGAGATAACTTTCCGGATATTGTTCAAGTCTTAGGCGGCCAAATGAGTGTCATATCTAATATTATTCTCTTGAAAACAAAAATTGGTTTTTGCTGTTTTGGCGAATCCGAGCCCGCTTTCAGCGATTTGATTAGAAGACTTCAACAGAATGATTTTGAAATTGGAAATAAAGACGACTATATGGATATCAAAGGACTTGTTTTTCTGAGGAATAATATCCCCTATTTTACCGGGTATGCGAATGAAGATATTGAAAAAGGGTTGCGCCAGTTCAACTATAATCTAATATCAAAATTCACAAATTTAGATCAATATATTCAGCAGATAGATGGTGGACAACATTATAGAGACAGGTTCAATGCTGGAATTCTAAAGAAATTCTTAAGTTTACTTTATCCAGAAAATAGAGGAAAGAAGTTAGGAATAGTTTTTGCCAGCAAAGGATGTGTAAATAGATGTTCTTTTTGTCATAGATATTATAAAGGATATAAAGTTATAGCTACCGATGATGTTGTTAATTATATTGATAAGCTTAAAGAAGACTGCGATGTCGGAATGATCATGTTTGCAGAGGAAAATTTTGGAATGAAAGGAAGTCATACCCAAAAACTTATAGAATATTTAAAAGGCAGTAATTTAAATTGGAGTGCAGGGGCAGTAAGAGTAAAAAATATTGACGAACAAATAATCAAAACATGGAGCGAATCCGGATGCGTGCATATTAATTTTGGCATAGAATCATTATCGCAAAAAATGCTTGACGTCATGGACAAAAAAACAACGGTTAAAGAAAATATAAACGCGATAAAACTGTGCTACAAGTATAATATTTTTACTATAATTGGCTTGGTGATTGGGATGCCCGGCGAAACAGAACAGACAATACAGGAAACAATTGACAATTTGTCGGATGTTATACCGGATGATATAAATATGCCCTATGAAATATGTGTTAATTATGTTCAGGCAATTCCCGGCACACAAATCTATGAGTATACAAGAAGAATTGGTCTCATTGGGCCATCACTGGAAGACGAAGAAAAGTATATAGAGAGTATTTATAATGCAAATGCAAGTGATATAGACCAATATTTAAACTTTACAGAATACGAGAAGGAAGAAATAGCTTATTGGAAATTTTATATTTATTTGGAATTAATAGCAAAACATATCAAAAAGCACGGATACATAAATATTTTGAAAAATAAAAAATCAAGACGGCAGAGAGTTGGATTGATATATAGTTTGTTGCCGTGGAGGATAAGGAAATCTCTATTAAAGCATATTGTAATTCTAAGATTTTTTGGTTTTAACCGATTAATAAGGGTGCTGCTTAAAAAATTATTTGCAAGAAAAATCAAAAAAAATGGAAATACGGATATCTCTCTTAAAAAACTTATTCGCGAGACCCCGGCACCCTTAAGGGAAGATGAAGTTAATACAATAATTTTTAGAAGGGGATATTCGTGAGTTTTATAAATTCTTTAAATAAGATAGCGATAATTCTTACTGCAAAAGATAAAAAAAAGCTGATAGGCTTAGTTTTTTTATCTTTTATAATAACTCTTATAGAAACAATTGGGATTTTTTCTATTGTGCCGTTCATAGCTATTGCTTCTAATCCGGCATTGATAAGTACGGGTTTTTATATGAAGCTATATAACATCTTGGGATTTACAAGCATCCCCAGTTTTTTAATATTATTTGGCCTTATTCTTACAGGCTTTTTTATATTAAGAGGAATTTATAGTATTTTGCATAGTTATTTGTTAAATAGTTATGTCTTTGGTATATTTCGTTCTATATCGCGGCGGCTTTTTCAAAATTATATAAATATGCCGTATTCTGATTTTGCCAATAGGAATTCTGCGGACCTTATAAAAAGTATTACATCAGAAGCTATGTATTTCTCATTTATTCTTCAATATCTGCTCTTTTTTTTATCAGATATAATGATATTGGTTTGTTTTTATATCGTGCTGTTGCTTGTAAACATAAAAGCAACATTAATATTATCAGTAGTTTTGGGCGTTAAAGTATTTGCGCTTACAAAAATAACTTCTAAAATCATGAAAGATGAAGGCGTCAAAAGAGAGTCTTTTGATAAAAGACTGTATAAAATTTTAACTGAAACATTTGGAAATTTCAAATTTATCAAAATGCTGCCTGACAAAAAAAATATTTTAAAAAAAATGAGCGATATCACCGAACAAATTACAAGGACACAAACAACTTATTATACTTTTATGACAATTCCAAAAAATATATTGGAAACAATTGGTTTTGCAAGTTTGCTTTTAGTAATTGTTTTCTTTATCTATAAATATAGTGATAGCGCTTTCATACTGCCTTTTATTTCTGTATATGTAATGGCGCTTTATAGAATGTTTCCTGCCTTGAGCCGGATATTGGGCAGTCATAATTATTTAGTTTTTGGCTCAAGGGGACTGGATATAGTTTTTAAGGAATTAACGGGTAAAATTGAAGTTGAAAACAATGAAAAAATTGAATTTACTAAGAAAATAGAGATTAGAAATGTTAATTTTTCTTTTGAAGGTCGGGAAATTTTAAAAAATATAAATATGATAATAGAAAAAGGTTCAAAAATAGCTATTATAGGAGAAAGCGGAAGCGGTAAAACTACACTGGTTGATATAATTATTGGAATTTATAAGCCTGAAGAAGGCAATATTTTTATAGATGATATAGCTATAACCAATGAGAATATAAAAGATTGGAGACAAAAGATAGGATATATTCCTCAATCCATATATTTATTTGATGGCACAGTAGCTGAAAATGTATGTTTTGGACTTGATTACGATGAGCAAAAAATTATAAAAGCGCTCAAAAAAGCAAATATTTATGATTTTTTAAGGCAAAAAGAAGGCTTAAATACATTAGTTGGAGAAAATGGCATAAAATTGTCAGGGGGACAAAAGCAAAGGATTGGCATAGCGCGGGCGTTATATAGGGATCCGGAGATTTTGGTGCTTGACGAAGCTACTTCGGCGCTTGATGGCGAGATAGAAAATAGAATCATAGAAGAAGTTTTTAATTTAAGTGAAAATATTACATTGGTAATTATTGCCCATCGTAAAAACACAATAAAAAGATGTAAAATTATTTATGAGTTTAATAACGGCATACTCAACCTCTCTACACATCAAGATGTTTAAACCCGAGTCCTGCCTCTTTTCTTAAAAATTTTATAAGGGAATATCGTAAGCGCTTTTTCAGTGGATAGAAGTTGAAATCTCATGAAACTTAGATATTTAAAATACTATTGCTGCACAAGATGTAAGGCAAATCATTTGATGATTAATAAAGACATTCAGTTTTCAAGTAAAGAGCTGATTAATGGAAATTTAATGTGTTCTAACTGTAACAAAATATATTCGGTGGAAAATGGTATTCCGAGATTTGTATCAGCAGAAAATTATATAAGTTCTTTTAGTTATCAATGGAACTTACATCGGACAACGCAATTGGACAGCTATACAGGATTGCCCATTTCCCGCAATCGCCTTTTTGATGTAACTGGTTGGCCTGAAAATTTAGAGGGACAAATGATTTTGGAAGCAGGATCCGGAGCTGGACGATTTAGCGAAATATTGGCTCAAACAGGCGCTGAGATATTCTCTTTTGATCTGTCGTCTGCGGTCGAAGCTAATTATGAGAATAATAAACATTATCCTAATTTGAATATCTTCCTTGGAGATATATACAATATTCCCCTTAAAGAAGCTTCTTTTGACAAGGTCTTATGCTTGGGAGTGCTGCAACATACGCCTGAGCCTGAGAGGGCCTTTAAGAGTCTGGTTCGGTATGTTCGTCCCGGTGGTGAGTTGATTATTGATGTATATGCCAAAAAGTTTACTGCCTTATTGCATTGGAAATATCTGCTCAGGCCACTAACAAAACATATGAATAGAAAAATATTATATAAAGTAATTAAGGCCGTAGTGTCTGCTCTTTTACCGGTATCTATTCTCTCTCGTCGTTTAATGGGTAAAATAGGGGCCAGATTGCTTCCAATAGTTGAATATTCCCATCTTGGCCTTCCTTATGCTTTGAATAAACAATGGGCTATTCTTGATACCTTTGACATGTATTCTCCATTATATGACTTTCCTCAATCTATCGAAGAAGTAAAAAAGTGGTTTGAAGACGCCGACTTTCTGGATATAGACGTAAGGTACGGATCGAATGGAATAATCGGCAGGGGGCGCTGTCCCGAGCAGCTTCTATAGTATTTATGTGCGGAATTGTCGGAATTATAAAAACAGATAATAGCCTGATTGATGCTAACGCGTTGAGGCGCTCTACTGATATGCTCGCCAGGCGTGGTCCTGATGATTCCGGCATATGGGTGGAGGAGGGCGCCGGGCTAGGACATCGGCGTTTATCTATTCTCGATACGACCTCTGCAGGACATCAACCGATGCTATCCGAAAATAAACGGTTTGTTATTGTTTTCAACGGAGAAGTTTACAACTTTAGGGAGCTTCGTAAGCAGTTGGAATCAGAGGGACGATTTTGGAGCAGCAATAGTGACACCGAAGTAGTTCTGAGCGCCTATTCAAAGTGGGGAGTTGACTGCCTGAAGCGCTTCCATGGAATGTTCGCTTTTGCGATTTGGGATAGAAGAGATAAGGTGCTTTTTGCCGCTCGTGATAGGATGGGTGTTAAGCCGTATTATTACTCTCATTCTGCCGGTTTTTTCTCGTTTGCCTCAAGACCGAGAGCTTTATATGCGCTTGGCTGTGATCTCTCATGCGAAATAGATGAGCAGGCATTGCGATTCTATCTTGAGCTTGGGTATATCCCTGCGCCATATTTTATATACAAGAGCATACGCAAACTTCCTCCAGCTCATTATTTATTGCTCAGCGATGGAGAGCTTCGTATTGAACGCTACTGGGATTTCCGCCATATCACTCCTGATAATGCCGTAAAGTCAGAAGAGGAATTAATAGAAGAACTTGATTTGCTGATTTCTCGCTGTGTTCAATCGCGCATGGTGAGCGATGTGCCTCTCGGAGCCTTTCTCTCGGGAGGAATTGACAGCTCATTGATTGTTGCTATGATGAATAAATTTACATCTAAGCCCATCAAGACCTTTACAATAGGATTTGAAGAAAAAAGATATGATGAGAGCACGCCTGCGAAAGCGGTGGCGGACTACTTAGGAACTGAGCATTACTGTGAGCGGCTTAGCGTTAACGATTTACTGCAACTTGTTCCGACATTTTTCGAAGAATACGATGAGCCTTTTTTTGACTCTTCCGCATTCCCTGCAATGGCGGTCTCCCGCCTGGCCCGGCAGCATGTAACCGTCTCATTAAGCGGAGATGGGGGAGACGAACTGTTCGGCGGATATCATTACTATAAAATTGTCAACTGGTTGAAGCCGGTTTTCCAGCTTAATGAAGGCACTCGCAGGCATATAGCTGCTCTTATAAATCTGGCTCCGCATCATAACTTTAAACTTTTAGCGGGTGCTTTACAAAAAAAAGATATTATTGAAGCGTTTTCATTCTCCCGAAGCATTTTGAAGGATTTCAGTTCCATTTTTATGACGGATATTGCACAAAAGACAATGAGCGGTTATGAGTTGTTTTTTTTGACGGCGCAGAGTTTCCCTCAAGGGTTGCACCCCAGTGAGCAGGGGATGCGTCTTGACGCCTCGCATATACTTCCTGAAGAATATTTGCAAAAAGTTGATGTGGCAAGCATGACATTCTCTCTGGAGTCGCGTGAGCCTTTGCTGGACCATGATTTAGTCGAATGGGCGATGAAACTTCCGGTAAATTATAAACTGCGGAACAATCAGAATAAATATCTGCTGAGAAAATTAGCATACAGGTATATCCCTAAGAAAATTTTAGACCGCCCCAAGCAGGGGTTTGCTGTTCCTATTGACGACTGGCTGAGGGGAGCATTAAAACAATGGGCGGAAGAGAGATTATATGACAGCGCGCTATTTGGGAATATTTCTATTAATCAAAGTAAAATAATAGAACTCTGGAATCTCCACCAGAGCCGGAAGAGGAATTTGCATCCTTTGCTTTGGGCTGTGTTATCTCTTCTTGAATTTTTTAAGAGAAATCCGGCTGCAGGTAGACCATGAGAATTGCGCTGCTAAATCTGACCGGCGGCGGCATCGGCAGTGGGTATAGGAAATATTTACTGAATATGCTGCCCCGATTGGCGTCACATCCTGCGGTGGACTCTGTGCTGTGCGCATCTCCATATGGGCTGAATGTGCAGGACTGGTTTGAGAATCTTTCAAATGTTGATTTTATAGGATGCCGTCCTTTCAGGTTTATGCATCATCGTCCTGACTCTGAGCTTTATGACAATCTAAAAAAATATCGTCCTGATGTTATCTTTATCCCCCTTGAAAGATATTTGAAGTTTGAGAATATTCCTATTGTAACCATGGTAAGGAACATGGAGCCTTTATTGTCTCCTGAAATGCCAAATCAGTTGAGAGAGAGAATGAGGATTTGGGCGCAAACATGGGAAGCAGGCACTGCGGTGAGGAGAAGCAGCCGTGTTATTGCGGTTTCGCAATTTGTAAAGGATTTCATATTGAGAAAGTGGAACATTTCTCAGAATAAAGTCAGTTTGATCTATTTTGGCAGTGAGCATGTGATGGAGGGGAAAGGTTCTCGTCCGAATACTATTCCGGAGGCATGGACGAACGATTTTGTGTTTACTGCCGGAAGTATTGAGCCCTATCGGGGGCTTGAGGATATAGTAAAGGCGCTCTCTTATTTGAGGGGCAAAAACAGGCGGATAAGACTGGTGATCGCCGGACAGGAACGGCCGCAGATGCAGTTATACAGGGGTAGCATAGAGAGAATGACCGAAAAACATGGCGTCGCCCAGAATATTGTATGGGTAGGGAACCTGAATATTGATGAGATGCTGTGGTGTTACCGTAATTGTAAAGTCTTTGTAATGAGCAGCAGGGTTGAGGCATGTCCGAATACTGCTATGGAAGCGATGGCGTATGGGTGTATTTCCGCTGTTGCCGATAATCCTCCACTTCCTGAGTTCTTCAGAGAGTGCGCTGCCTACTATCCTCCAAAGGATGGGAAAGCCTTAGGTGAGACCATTCTACGCCTTTTGGAACAAGATGAAAGAGAAAGAATGACAGTATCAGATATGGCGATGGCAAGAGCGAGGGCTTTTTCGTGGGATGATACTGTTGCAAGAACGATACAGACACTGAGAGATGCGGTCATGCAAGGGGGACGGAAAGACTTGCATTGTATTCGTGATGAGGATAGCATAAAAAATGCAGTATAAAAAGACAGATATGAAAATATTGTTGATAGAACCTCCCTTTGAACGCTTTATAGGACAAAGATGTGAATGGTATCCGATAGGACTAACTTCTATTGCAACGCTGCTGCATGAACACGGATATACAACAAAAGTATACAATGCAGAGCATGATAATAGCCTGCGCTATATCAATACTGAAGTTTACTTAAATAGTTATAACAGATATAAAGAATGTCTGAACGATGATGGAAACTATATATTGCAGGAAATCATTCACGCTATAACTGAATTTGATCCGGATGTTGTCGGCATATCGGTTAAAAGCGTAAAAATCCCGGTGACAATCAAGATAGCTGAAATATGCAAAAGAATAAACAAGAATATCATTGTTGTAACCGGCGGATTTCATGCTACCAATAGGCCAGAGGATCTCTTAAGGTCGGAGCATATAGATATTGTAGTAAGAGGGGAAGGAGAGGAAACATTCTTGCAACTGGTTAATAGTATAAGCAGCGGATCCCATGGATTTGATAACATAAACGGCATTAGTTTTAAAGGAACTGATGGAGCTATTATTAATACCCGGGACAGGGAGTTGATGGGAGCATTGGATAATATTCCGTTTCCCATGAGAGAGCTGATTTGGGGATATGAAAAATATGCGCCGGAGCAGCTCGGGTGGATAATGACAAGCAGAGGATGCCCTTATGATTGCGCTTATTGCAATTCAAAAACCATATGGAACAGACGCGTCAGATTTGTCAGTCTGGATAGAATCTTTGAGGAGATAAGGTACTTAAAGAAGGCATTTAATGCAACTCATATAACATTTATGGATGATTCATTTACTGTTAACAGGAAGAGGATTTTGGAATTTTGCAAGATGCTTATTGAACAGAAGATCGGTATTACATGGTCATGTCTTACGCGGGCGGATCTTGTTGATGAAGAAATCGTGCGCAGAATGAAGGCTGCCGGATGCGTCAAATTTGATATAGGGATTGAATCGGGAAGTGAGCGTATTCAGAAATTGATAAATAAAGGCATAGATTTTAGTGATGTCAGGAGGGCATCGGACATTTTTAAAAAATGCGGGATGTTTTGGACAGGCTTTTTCATGATGGGCTTTCCAACTGAAACGAAGGATGATATTCTCAAAACTCTGAGTTTTATGAAGGAGGTAAGACCCAATTGGGTATATTTGAGCATCTTTACTCCGTATCCCGGGTCAAAATTCTATGATATGGCTAAAAATGACGCTATGATTTCAGATGATGAGGATAAAAGCTCTTTCAGCCATCAAAGCCCGAACAATTGCTTCTCTAAAGATATTTCCAATGAAGCGTTTAGGGCGATAACGAAGGTTATGTTCAAGGAATTTAATAGTTACAATAATTCACTTGCTTCCTTATTGCGAAGAGCGCAATCAAGGAAGTATCATAAAGACCCTAAGAACTTTATACATGATGTGAGAAAAGCGCTATCGTGGCTCAAAAATTAATCATTTTTCAGGCTTGGGATGTGCGTATAACGGCGCTACTTATAATTACTTCAGGAAAGGTTTTTTAGAATGACAAAGCCGGTGGTAATAGCGGAGAGACTCAATGAGAGCGATATAGAGGCGCAGATGTATAACGCTGCCCGTGTGATTGGCCTTGAAAGAGACATAAAGTCATCGCGTGCGGTGTTTATAAAGCCTAATTTAACATATCCTTTATATAGAAAGGGGGTTACTACAAGGGTTGCGTTTGTTCGCTCGCTTGTCTCGGTTTTGAAGAAATTAAATGCTGGAATAAAAATATATATAGGCGAGGGCGATGGCGGATACAACAGCTATTCCATGACAAATGCATTTCAGGACATGGGTTTTATGGATCTGAAAGATGCTTTTTCAAATGTGGAAATTATAAATCTTTCTAAAGCTCCATCTCGGACTGTTGCCATTGATACTCCCCGCGGTCCTTATGAGATTGCATTGCCGGAACTGTTTTTCAGCGAGATTGATTTTTCAATAAGCTGCCCGCTGCCTAAGGTTCATTGTATGACTAAGATTACTCTCTCATACAAGAACCAGTGGGGATGTTTACCTGATGTTATGAGGATAAAGAATCATTTTATGTTTGACCATATAGTTTCAAAAGTTTCCGATATTCTTAAATTCAAATATGTCTTTCTGGACGGCAAATATGGGCTGGACAATAACGGCCCGATGGTCGGAGACCCTGTAGAATTAAACTGGTTTGTTGCCGGCAACTCATTGGGAGCTTTTGATATGATAGTATCCGGGATGATGGGATTTAATTGGCAAAAAGTAGGTCATTTGAAAATGGCAGCTAAATATGGACTCTTGCCGGACAGGGAGGACATCAAGGTTGTTGGTGATACAGAGGGGTTGAAAAGGAAGTTCGTTTTGAGAAGAAATTTTTGGAATTATCCTGCATTGGCTGCGTTTTATTCTAAAAAATTGACACACCTGTTTTATTTTTCGCAATGGGCGAAAATGCTTCATGACGTAATGTATATGTTCAGAAAAAGACCGATGTGATTGTCGTGCCAGAATCAAGAGAGGAAGCTGTTATATGAGAGTCTGTTTGATTAATCCTATACTTTTTTCATTCCAACGGGTGAGAAGCCGGACAATGAAAAATAATGTCGGTATGTCTTTTTTCCCTCCGCTGGGGCTTTGTTATATAGCTAATATGCTTGAAAAAAATGATTTTAATGTCAGGATTATAGACAGAAACGCCCTGATGACCAAGCATAACGCCAATTGTTTTATTGTGGATGAAATTACTAAAGATGAGATCAAGCGCTTTAAGCCTGATATTGTCGGCATCACATCAACAACCGCAACCTTCTTCGATGTAAAAAACAACTTACTGAATTCAATAAGGTCAATTGACAAAAATATCAAGATTGTTTTGGGAGGTCCCCATGCCTCTGCACTCCCTGAAGAAATATTATCCAAATACAGCGATATAGATATTATATGCCGGGGAGAAGGCGAGATTACGCTGCTGGAGATAGCGAAAGGAACTGCTCTCAAGGATATTCAGGGATTATCTTACAGGGACGGTTCCGGCATTTGCTCAAACAGGGACAGGGATCCTTATCTTGCTATTGATGACCTCTGTTTTCCGGCAAGGCATCTTGTTGATATGAACTTTTATTGCAGGGGGAATCCTTATGTGATGCATGGCTTGTATGCACGCGCAACTACAGTTTTTACCTCAAGGGGATGTGCCTTTGACTGTACCTTCTGTGCCGGTAAGGTTGCAGTAGGGAAAAAGGTGCGCTTTCAATCACCGGATTTGGTTATAGAGGAGATAGAGAGATTAATTAAGGATTATAGGGTTGAGGGCATTTATTTTGCCGATGACATGTTTGACATCAACAAGCAAAGGGCCGATATTATTTGTGAAAAATTGATAGAGAAGGGACTTCATAAGAAAATACGATGGTACCCGCAATTGAGGGCAAATTCAATTGAAAAGAGGCGTGTAGAACTTATGAAAAAGGCCGGAGCCGTGCGCGCTGATATTGGCTTTGAATCGGGTTCTCAAAGGACATTGGATACGATAAACAAAAGGACTACGGTTGAGCAGAACTACAATGCGGCCAGGGTATTGCACGAAGCAGGACTTCAGTTTCAGGCAAACATTATTGTGGGCATTCCTGGTGAGACTGAAGATGATATTAAGGCGACTGAAGCTATGGTGCGAGCGATTAAGCCTCATTGGATCGGGTTCGGAGAATTCATTCCGCTACCGGGGAGTATGTTATATTGTGAACTTATGAAACAAGGATTGCTGAAACCTGAAGATGTTGAAACAATGAAGCAGCTAAACTTTACTAAAATGGATGATGCAACTTTTGAAAAGTGGATTGAGCATATTAGGAATACTATTGTTCTTCCGACAAGAGTAAAATCATATTTCAGATATAATTTTAAAAGTGCAGGTGCATTCTGGTTTATTGCAAAGACACTTTTAAATAGCGTTAGAGAACGGATAAAATTATCAAGAACAAGGTAGCTTTTGCGTACGAATAATATTAAAAATGTTCTACTCATTACAAGTTCATATCCTCCCGAGGTGCGTTCTTCATCTCACATCATGCGAGAACTGGCAGAAGGATTAAAAGACAGGGGATATGGAGTTACAGTAGTTACTTCGTATCCGCAGCATAACCTTGCAGATAACAATAAGAATTTTTATTTTGACCGAATCACAATGGAAGACGAGATTGAAGTATTAAGGATTAAAACTATATCCCCGCACATAGCCAATTACTTTCTAAGGGGTATTTCACAGGTAATACTCCCTTATTTTTTTCTCTATAATGTTAAAAAATTTATTAAACATAGAATTGACGTAGTAGTCGTATACAGCCCCCCTCTCCCCCTGGCTGTTGCGGGCAGAAAAATAAGGGACCTCTATGGAGCCAAATATATATTAAATGTTCAGGATTTATTTCCTCAGAACGCAATTGATTTAGGCATTCTGAAAAACAATATGCTGATAAGGTATTTTGAATATATGGAGAAGGAAGCATATTCACAAGCCGATACAATAGCAGTCCATTCAGAGAATAATAAGATTTATCTCAATGAAAGGAAGGGTGTGCTGCAGGACAGGATAAGAGTTATTCATAACTGGATAGATATCGAACCCTATTCTAAAGTTATGAGAACAGGACGGTTCAGAAAGATGTTCAACATAGAGAATAAATTCATCTTTTTATTTGCGGGTGTTATAGGGCCATCGCAAGGTCTTGACCTTATAATAAAGGCGGCCAGAAAGATTAAGGATGTAAAGGACATTTGCTTTCTTATAGTAGGTGATGGTATGGAAAAAAAAAGGCTGTTAAAAATGGCAGAGGAATATTCACTTGAAAATGTAATCTTTAAGCCATTTGTATCTAAAGATGAATATCCAGAACTGGTAAAGGATGCAGATGTAGGATTAGTGTGCCTATCCAGTATGAACAAGACGCCTGTTATACCAGGAAAGATTTTAGGTTATATGGCTGCTTCTATACCTGTAGTAGCATTTCTTAACAAAGAGAGTGATGGACATCAAATTATAAAAGATGCAGATTGCGGCTATTCAGAAATTTCGGATAGTGTTGAAAAAGTGGCCGCAACAATTAAAAAGATTTACAATGAACGAAACAGGCTGAAAGAATACGGAGAGAATGGTTTCAGCTATGTGCAGGAAAATTTCGAGAGAAATGTCTGTATAAACCGGTTGGAGGAAATTTTTTAAAGATGGTTCTAAGGTATATGGCATTATGAAAAAAGTCCTCTTTGTATTCGGCACGAGACCTGAAGCAATTAAACTTGCGCCGATAATTCTGGAGTTTAAGAATTATCCTCAGGTGCAAACGATAATTTGTGTTACAGCTCAGCACAGGCGGATGCTTGATCAGGTATTGGGGCTTTTTGCTATCGTTCCTGATATTGACCTTGATTTAATGAAACCGGATCAGACCCTATCGGAACTGACGGGCAGGGTTGTTGGCGGTGTTGACAGAGTTATAGAAAAGGAGCAGCCATCTATGGTCCTAATTCAGGGGGATACGACAACGGTGATGGCTGCCGCATTAGCAGCATTTTACAATAAAATACCGGTGGGACATGTAGAGGCAGGATTGCGTTCAAATGATATATACTCGCCTTTTCCGGAAGAAATGAACAGAAGGATAACAAGCATATTGGGCAATTATCATTTTGCCCCTACCGAAAAGGCTAAAAAAGCATTGCTTGGAGAGGGCATTTCAGGGGAACGAATCTATGTAACCGGAAATACTGTAATTGATGCGTTGCATATGATTTTAAAGAAACCTATGCCCATGGTTGCAAGAAAGATTCTGGACAGGGTTGGGATTAGTGATAATGTTAATGAGCGGAAAATGATTCTTGTTACTGCTCACAGGCGCGAGAATTTTGGAGAAAGATTTAAAAGCATATGTCGTGGTATTAAGCAATTAGCGGAGAGAAATCCGGATATCGGTATAGTTTATCCGGTACATCTAAATCCCAATGTTCAGGAGCCCGCAAACCGGATTTTAGGAGGGCTGGATAGGATATTATTGATAGAGCCTATAGAATATGATGCAATGGTGCATATAATGAATGCTGCATCTATTATATTGACCGATTCAGGAGGCATACAGGAGGAAGCTCCTTCTCTGGGCAAACCTGTTCTTGTGATGCGTACCGAGACAGAGCGACCTGAAGGGATTGAGGCTGGGACTGCAAAGCTTGTTGGGCCCTATACGGATAGCATTGTAATGGAAACAGAGCAATTGTTATATGATAAGGCGGCTTATAATGAAATGGCAAGAGCTATTAATCCTTATGGGGATGGAAAGGCAGCAAAACGGATTGTGGAAATACTTTTATCAAGTATGTGATGGAGGTTAAATGAGAAAGTATGAGAAACGGATAAGCCTTGTAAATGAATACATGAATAGGATGAATCTTTTACGGGAGATTTCCGATTACTATGCAGGAAGAACAATTCTTGTGACAGGCGGAGCAGGAGCAATAGGGAGCAATCTTATAATAGCGCTTTCAAGTCTTGTCGGCAATAAAGGAAAGATACTGGTTCTGGATAACCTTTCCTCTATAAAAGCGAAAGACCCGTGGAATGTGACTCCACTGCCGAATATAATGTTTGTGCTTGGTGATGTGCGAAGTGACGTGGATTTAAAGAGAGTTTTTAAAGAGGAACCAAGTATCGTCTTCCATCTGGCGGCTTTCTTTGCGAACCAGAATTCAGTGGATTATCCTGAAACGTCGGCTGAGGTAGATGTGATTGGTCAAATAAAATTGTTGGAATACTCAAGCATTTCAAAGATAGATAAATTTATCTATGCCTCAAGCGGTTGTGCAATTTATGGTTCATATCCAGAACTTCCGTTAAAGGAAGAGTTTGTATCTATGCACCTTACCACGCCGTATCAGATCAATAAGATGACTGGAGAGATGTACTGTAATTTCTACCACCATCATTATGGATTACCTGTAGCCAACTGCCGTTTTTTTAATTCTTATGGACCGGGAGAAGTGCCGGGTCAGTACCGGAATGTGATACCGAACTTTATTTACTGGGCAATGAATGGCATAGGGCTGCCTATTACAGGCATCGGAGAGGAGACAAGGGATTTTACCTATGTGCTTGACCTTGTGCAAGGCCTTATAAAAGCAGGGTACTATCAGAATGCGATAGGGGAGAACTTTAACCTCGCATCAGGGAAAGAGGTCTCTATTAGAGATTTGGCAAAAATGGTAAATAATGCGACCGGAAACAAAGCGGAAATAATATTTAGAGAGCGTCGCAAGTGGGATACAAAGCCGAGACTTCTGGCGTCTATAGACAAGGCGCAGCGATTAATAGGCTACGAACCATTAATAGGTTTCGAGGAGGGATTTCAAACGAATATTGAATGGTTCAGGGATTATTTGGAAAAAATAGAGTCTCTTGCTGATTTCCCGCCTGGAATGAATAGTGCAGTAAGAGGGGTAGATATTAGAGCTGAGAAATAGAAAGATAGTTCAGGCGATGATTTTTTTGTTATTTCAATGTTGACGAAAATGAAGATACTTGTTACCGGTGCTAATGGCTTTATAGGTCAGAGGTTATGTGAAACTTTATTGAAGGCCGGCTACTTTGTGAGGGAAGCAGTAAGGCATCTTCCAGAGAGTGTACACTCTCTAAAATCCAGCAATAATGCCGAATTTGTTTTTATAGATGATATTAGTCAGAAGACAAATTGGAGTATGGCTTTAAAGGGGATAGATTGTATTATTCACCTCGCAGCACGTGTGCACATTATGAGAGAAACCTCTGGAGACCCGTTCACGGTATTCAGGAAGGTAAATGCTGAAGGGACATCGCTCTTGGCACGGATGGCAGCAAATGCAGGGGTAAAACGCTTTGTTTTCTTAAGTACAGTTAAGGTGAATGGAGAAGAAACAGAGAAGCATCAATTTACTGAACGAGATACTCCAAACCCCCATGATGATTACTCCACTTCTAAATGGGAGGCAGAGCAGGCATTGCATAATATTTCAGATGCTGCGGGAATGGAGATAGTGATACTACGTTCTCCTCTTGTATATGGGCAGGGTGTCAAAGCGAATTTTCTGCGTTTGCTTGATATGGTAAATAAAAATATTCCTTTACCTCTGTCTATGGTAAATAACAAGAGAAGCATGATTTATATAGGCAATCTTGTAGATGCAATAATAAGGTGTATAGAGCATCCCGATGCTGTTAATAAGACATTTTTAGTGAGCGACGGGCAGGATGTTTCTACCCCTGAGTTGATAAGGATGATAGCTGTGGCACTGGGTAAAAAGGCGAGATTGTTTCCATGTCCGGCGCCTCTTTTGAAAATGATTGGCAACGTCGCAGGCAAAAGCTCCGAGATTGAGCGATTAACAGGCTCTTTGCAGATTGACAGCTCTAAAATACGCAGAGAGTTAAACTGGACTCCGCCATTTACAATGGAGCAGGGGCTTAGAATGACAGCTGACTGGTTCATGTCAAATGAAAAGAATATTTGATGTTGGGATGGCTTTGCTGCTTCTGTGCTTTCTTGCACTGCCAATAGCAGTAGTGGCAATTATAATTAAAATAACATCAAAAGGGCCTGTACTGCACTGGTCTGACAGAGTTGGCCTTAACAATACAATTTTTAAAATGCCTAAATTCCGCACTATGAAAATAGATACTCCACCGGTTGCGACGCATCTTTTAGAAAATCCGGATCAGTTTTTGACTAAAGCAGGAAAGTTTTTAAGAAAAATGAGTCTTGATGAATTGCCGCAGCTTTGTAGTATACTTAAAGGAGATATGAGCTTTGTTGGGCCGAGGCCTGCCCTATTTAACCAGCATGACTTAATTGACCTCAGAACGATGAAGGGAGTTCATAAGCTTACTCCAGGACTCACCGGCTGGGCGCAGATAAATGGCAGGGATGATATTCCAATTCCGGTCAAAGTTAATTTTGATGAATATTATATGAAGCGCAGGTCATTTTTTTTTGATATTAAAATATTGTGGCTGACTATTTTTAAGGTTGCCGGAAGTGCAGGCATAAAACATTAAATGCTGAAACAGTATATTCCAAGTCTTTTGTATCCTTCTTTATTTAAGCGCTCGATATTCTTTATTCTCTCGGATATTCTAATTATTATCCTTTCTCTGTATCTTTCTTTTTTCCTGCGTTTTGAATTTGCATTAGCTGATGAATACAGACGGTTGATTGCAATAGGGTTGCCTTTTTTTATTATAGTTAAGCTGGCATTTTTCGGCTTATTCAGAGTTTACAGGATTACATGGAGGCATGTCGGTATTAATGATATGTGCAATATTGTAAATGCGCTTATCGTTGCGCAATTAGTTTTGATAGTTTTAGTTTTAGTCCCGTCGCCTTTGAATCTTTTTGCCCTTATAGGGCGCTTTTTGAGCCCTGTTTCTATAGGATTCCCAAGGAGCATTTTTCTGATTGATTTGGGTATATGCATTTTATTATTTTCCGGGCTCAGAATATCTAAAAGGCTTTACCTTGAGATTGTTCGCAATAAGAGAAATCTTAAACAAGGGTTGAGGACAATAATTATCGGAGCCGGCAATACAGGAGAAATGGTGCTGAGGGATATAGCCAAACAGGAAATCTCGCTGTTTTATCCAGTAGGGTTTCTTGATGATGACGGGAGTAAACTCGGAACATATATTCATGGAGTAAAAGTTCTGGCAAAGACTGATAAATTAAAGGCTGTTGTAAGAAAATATACAACTGAAGCTTTGGTTATAGCCATACCATCCTTAAACCATAAAGATTTGAGAAGGATGTATGATGACGCAAGGGAATGTGGAATAAAAACCATTAAAATTGTTCCAAGGATATATGACTTTCATAAGCCTGACATAAATCTCAAAAGCCTTGAAGAAATACGAATAGAGGACCTTATAGGCCGTCAGACAGTAAAGGTAGATTATAGTGAGATTGAAAAGTTTTTAAAAGGCAGAGTTATTCTTATAACGGGAGCAGGCGGCTCTATAGGGTCTGAAATAATAATGCAGGTGTGCGGATTTTATCCCGAAAGGGTAATTCTTTTTGATATCGATGAAACCGAGCTTCATAATATTGCCCAGAAGTTAAAACAGTCTTTCCCATATCTGTTTGAGAAAATATCTTTTGTGGTTGGTGACATAAGGGATACAGAAAGAGTTAATGAAGTAATTAAGACTTTCAAGCCGCAGATTGTATTTCATGCCGCTGCGTATAAGCATGTGCCTATGATGGAACACAATCCTGACGAGGCAGTTAAAGTCAATATCTTTGGGACATATAATACGGCAAAAACCGCAGCAGAACATGCTGTGGAGAAATTCATAATGATTTCAACAGACAAGGCTGTTAGGCCTACAAGTGTTATGGGGGCGACTAAGAGGGTAGCGGAATATATATGCACAGCCTTAAATGATGTCAGCAGCCGGAATAGAAAAGATAATGGAAAAACGGAATTCATATCAGTTCGGTTCGGCAATGTTCTGGGCAGCAGGGGAAGTGTTTTGCCTCTGTTCCTCGATCAATTGAAATACGGCGGTCCGCTCACAGTGACTCACAGAGATATGCGGAGATATTTCATGACAGTGCCTGAAGCAGTTTCTCTTGTGCTGCAGGCAGCTGTTATAGGAAAGGCGGGAGATGTCCTTGCGCTTGATATGGGAGAACCCGTAAAGATTGTTGAACTGGCTGAAGAGTTGATAAGGATTCACGGGATGGAACCATATAAGGATGTGGATATAGAATTTATAGGTTTAAGGCCCGGAGAAAAACTTTTTGAGGAGATACTCACTGCGGAAGAAGGCACTGTTGCAAGCAAACATGAGAGAATATTTATAGCAAAAAATAGCGAGAAATATTCCATGGAGGCGATAGAGAATATACTGAAGGAATTCTATGGGGCGATAAAGGAATCTCCTAATGTAGATGACCGCCGGGTCAGAGATTTACTCAAGAAATATGTAAGACATTTTAATGAGAACTGATATTATTTTCAGCCAGATGTTTAAACCTCGTTCTATAATTTGTTTTTAAAGCCTCCAGTAGTTTAGTCCTGCCTTCAGCGCCTCATCCTTTCCGTATATTCCTTTGACATCTATAAGGGATGCATTGCTGTTGCACAGACCCTTAAGATATTCCATTGAATAATTAGCGTATTCTCCGTGCTTTACAGCAATAATTATTCCGTCAAACGGGCGTTTCTCTTCAGGGGTTTGCATGAGTTTAATGCCATATTCTGCTGACACATCATCAGGGCTGGCATGAGGGTCGTGAACATACGGCTCAACACCGTATTCCTTCAGTTCGTTATAAATATCTATTACACGCGTGTTTCTTATGTCTTTCACATTATCCTTGAATGTAAATCCAAGGATGAGGATTTTGCTGCCTTTCACCGCCTTATTTGATTTTATGAGATGTTTTATTGCCTGTTCTGCTATATATTTCCCCATGCTGTCATTAATGCGCCTTCCTGACAGGATTACCTCCGGATGATAGCCGATAGACTGTGCCTTGAAGGTCAGATAATACGGGTCAACACCTATGCAGTGGCCGCCTACAAGCCCGGGCTCAAACCTTAGAAAATTCCATTTTGTTGATGCGGCATCCAGAACATCTCTGGTGTCAAGCCCGAGTTTATGGAAAATAATGGCGAGTTCATTAATGAGGGCGATATTGAGGTCCCTCTGTATGTTTTCTATGACCTTTGCAGCCTCCGCAGTCCTGATATCAGGGGCTTTGTGAATTCCTGCCTTTACAACAAGACCATATAATTCTGCAAGCAAATCTGTCGTTTCTTTGTCCCCTCCGGCTACGACTTTTATTATATTGGTCAGATTGTGGTCTTTGTCTCCGGGGTTTATCCTTTCCGGAGAATAGCCAATTCTGAAGTCTTTTCCGCATTTCATTCCGGAATATTGTTCAATAATGGGCACGCAGAAATCTTGTGTTACTCCTGGATACACCGTAGATTCATATACTACAACAGCGCCTCGCTGAATATTTTCTCCGACAATCCGTGATGCTGACTCGAGCGGCTTTAAGTCGGGTATCTTGTATTTATCTATAGGTGTGGGAACAGCAATTATGATTACAGATGCTTCTCTGAGCCTTTTGGGATCTGATGTGAAGTCTATATCAGTTTTCTTTAAGATGTCGGTAGTGATCTCGCCTGTAATGTCTATGCCCGATGATAGTTCTTTTATACGGTCTTTTTTTACATCAAAGCCTATGACTTTCCCTGTAGTTTTGCCGAACTCAACCGCAAGCGGAAGCCCTACATATCCGAGTCCGACAACAGCAAGTCTTTTTTCGCCTTTTTTAAGCTGGTCGATTATTTGAGACATGAAAAATTTTAATATATAGCTCAGGGAAAAGCAAGGAAGCTGATGTGTCTGTATCGCAACAGTGTAGGATTTTTGAAGGGAGGGACTGCACAAATACAGTCTCTCCCTTCTATTTTTTAAATATCGTAGTACAGGAAAAACTCGTAGGGATGCGGTCTTAGCCTCAGCGCGTCAACCTCTTTTGACCTCTTGTAGCTTATCCATGTGTCTAAGGCGTCCTCTGTGAATACATTGCCCTTCCTGAGGAATTCATTGTCAGCCTCAAGATTATCCAATGCCTCTTCAAGGCTTGCAGGCATTGTCGGAACAGATGCCAACTCTTCAGGCCCCAGATCATAAATGTCTTTATCTAATGGCTCTCCCGGGTGTATCTTGTTCTCTATGCCGTCCAACCCTGCCATAAGCATTGCTGCAAATGCAAGGTATCCATTGCATGACGGATCAGGGAATCTCACCTCAGCCCTCTTTGCCTTCGGACTTGGAGAATAGGTCGGAATCCTTATGCATGCTGAACGGTTTCTTGCTGAATATGCGAGATTGACAGGAGCCTCAAAGCCCGGCGTAAGCCTTTTATAAGAGTTCGTAGTCGGGTTTGTGATCGCGGCAAGGGCAGGCGCATGTTTCAATATTCCTCCGATATAATACAGCGCAAGCTCGCTCAACCCTGCATAGCCGTTACCGGCAAAAAGAGGCTTGTCTTTTTTCCAGATGCTCTGATGCACATGCATGCCTGAGCCGTTGTCGCCGAATAGAGGTTTAGGCATGAAAGTTACTGTCTTGCCGTGCCGCTTTGCGACATTTTTTACTATATATTTAAAAAGCATCAGCTTATCAGCCATTTTCACAAGAGAGTCAAATCTCATGTCGATCTCTGCCTGTCCTGCTGTTGCAACTTCATGGTGCTCTCTCTCAATATAGATGCCGCACTTCTGCATCTCCATGACCATCTCTGTCCTGAGATTTACCTGACTGTCTGTCGGAGGCACAGGGAAATAACCTTCCTTGTGTCTCGGCTTATAACCAAGGTTTGGCTTCTCGTCTTTGCCTGAATTCCAGATGCCTTCAACAGAGTCGATAAAGTAATAACCGCTGTTAGATGTCTGGTCAAACCTTATATCATCGAATATAAAGAACTCAGCCTCCGGCCCAAAATATGCTGTGTCGCCGATGCCTAATGACTTAAGATAGGCCTCTGCCTTCTGTGAGATATAACGCGGGTCCCTTGTGTAGAATTCCTTTGTGATAGGATCCACGATGTTGCAAATAAGGCTTATTGTCGGGTACTCCATGAATGGGTCCATAAAGGCTGTTGCGGGGTCAGGGATTATAAGCATATCCGATGTGTGAATCGCCTGCCATCCCCTTATTGAAGAGCCGTCAAAACCAAGGCCTTCTTCAAATACTTCTTCTTTTAATTCAGCTATCGGCACTGCGAAATGCTGCCAGATGCCGGGGAAATCAAGGAACTTGAAATTTGCCATGACTGCCTTGTTTTCCTGAGCCATTTTGATTACGTCTTTCGGTGTCATTTTTCTCCTCCTTTAATTTTTTATTGATTCATGATTCACAATGCACGATGCCTGATGGAATTTATTTTTAATCCTGTATCTTGCATCTTGTTTTATACTGCTGCTTCTCCTTGCTCTCCTGTTCTTATCCTTACTACATTTTCCACAGGATAAACGAATATCTTTCCATCGCCTATCTTGCCGGTCTTTGCTGTTTTCTCTATGACAGCGACCACTTTTTGTGCAAGGCTGTCAGATGTGACCACCTCTATCTTTATCTTCGGGATAAAGTCAACGACATATTCAGCGCTTCTGTAGAGTTCGGTATGCCCTTTCTGTCTGCCAAAACCCTTAACCTCTGTGACAGTCATGCCCTGTATGCCGATTTCATTCAGAGCATCTTTCACTTCGTCGAGCTTAAAGGGTTTTATTATCGCCTCAACCTTTTTCATATATCACCTCCTGTATCTGAGTTAAAAGTCTTTAATTCGTTGCCTATTAACTTTTCGCAAAAAATGCCTTATAAAAATTTACTGCCCTGCCATGGTATATCTCATAGAGTTTTTCAGTCGCTATTTTTATTTTATTTAAGTCCACAGGCTCGTTTTTAAACCAGTCATAAACCATTTCTTTTGTAACTTCTATATGAAACTGAAATGCATAGGCATTGTCGTTGTATTTAAATGCCTGATTTGGATAAAGGTCTGATTTCGCGAGCCTCACAGCGCCCTCCGGCATGTCAAAGGTTTCCCCATGCCAGTGAAATACACTGAATTTTTTCCAGAAATCTCCTGCCTTAGGATGCAATGCAAGTTTTTTCATAATATTGTCTTTTATCCCTGACTCAGTGAGCTCTATATTATACCAGCCTATCTCAGGTTCTTTTCCCTTATAGACATTTGCTCCGAGCGCCTTTGCCATTATCTGCGCGCCAAGGCATATCCCGAGAACTTTCCTGCCTTTTTTTATAAATTCTCTTGTTAGCTCTTCTTCCTTGCTTATGTATGTATAGATGTCACTCTCATTCACGCTCATCGGGCCGCCCATCATTACAAGTATGTCGGAGTTGTTTGCCTCAGGAACAGGCTCAGTTTCAAGTTCTACGATATTATAATGAATGTTTGCATCTCTGAGAAAGTCCTCTATTGTTCCAGGGCCTTCTGTTTTTATATTTTTCAAAATCAAAACAGACATCAACCTTAATGTATCAACAATCATGCCAGCAGCAATACATTGATTTGTAAGGTTTTCTTGACTTAAAGATACATGATTGCCTTATTTTTAGGCATATGTGACTAATAAATAAGCAGAAAAACGGGAAGTTGTGCATTGCAGCGGTGCCTTTCACGAAGGCGTCTAACATCTTCAGAGGCTGCTTGCAACTATTTTTTTAGTGTCCTCCGCAATGATGTGGCATTCAACAGCAATGGAATATTTTTTAAAATTGTCCTCAACCTTTCTTTTTGCGATATGGCATAACCTTCTCAGGATGTCAAACCTTTTACCGTAGTAAAGCCACGGGAAAAGGTCATTTATGTCAGACGCCTTAAACGGCTTAAGTTCTTCTGAACTGATTCCTTCGTTTCTGAGAAGCGTAAATACGTCGCCGACAGATGGCTTTGACGCTTTCAATAGAGAAATCTGTAAGATGTTTGGCCAGCCCATAACAAGATGGATTTTTCGTAAGGGGGATGATAAGCAGTATGTATTGATGATGTGTGAAAGATAATCAATGAGACTTGCAGCCTTATCTGAAATGATATATTGAATATCGCCGGAGCGGAACAATTCCTTATGAGCCTGACTGGCAGTCTCACTATCACAGATTACGAGTTCTGCATTTTTGAGGTTTTCTGGTGAAGGCAAAACAGACATCTATAATTTTAACATACAGGGAAGCGCTGCAGAACGGCAAATTTGTTATACTTAAAAATGTCCGTTATTCCTAAGCTGAGAGGGCACCATCTTATCTGCCTGCATTTTTTCAACGGCAAAGGCTATAACAGGGAATTCACAGAAAACCTGAGATGCGTACTGGAAAAGGCGGAGAATCTGGGAGTTGAGGTTTCTGTTGGTGCAGATGATGTATGCAGGGGATGTCCTTACATGAGGGATAAAAAATGTTGCTCAGAGGATCATTCGAATCAAGAAATTATAGAAATGGATGAGTTTGCCTTGAAACTTCTGAAGGAGGCCTTCGATAGTAAATTAGGGTGGAATGTCTTAAAAGAAAAAATCCCGGCAATTTTTCATCTATGGCTGGAGAGGTATTGTAAAAGATGCTGCTGGACAAATGCATGTGAAGAAAACCTTTATTATCTTGGGTTGAGGGATGGAAAAAATACTTTCTGAATTTTTATTGTTGCTTTAGAAGTTTGCTTACGGCAGTAAAGGCGTCTTCGACAGAAATGTCAGCGGCATTTCTGTTTTTTTTCAGAATAATATGTCTTGTGCCCCATGGCGCCCAACTATCAGGACTGGTTGACCCCCATATCGTCACAATAGGTTTTCCCAAAGCGGCTGCAATGTGCATTGCTCCTCCGTCGCAGCAGACAACAAGACTGCTTACGCTCAGGGCAGCAATAAGCTCGCGGAGGCTGGTGGTTTTATACGCAGCAGGTGTTGGGTTTAATGCTTTTATAATAATCTCTGCCTTTTCATCATCTCCAGGATGGTATACATTTTTTTCACTGCCGGGCGACCATAGAAGCAGTATATTTGAGGCATAATTTGCAGATATAAGATTTGCAAGTTCAATGAATCTCTGAGCAGGCCATCTGTTCTCAGGACGCCTGCTGCTTATATGAAATGCTATGAGAGGATTTTCTTTCAAAAAGCCTGCTGAGTTTAAAAACTCTTTAACTTTATTCACTTCTACATTATCGGGGAGCATCCTTAATCCGGAAGGCTCGCCGTTTATGCCGAGGGGAGCCAGCAGATTATAGGTTTTTTCAACTTCATGGAGTTTTTTCTCGGGTTCGTAAAGAGGCATATTGTAGAGTTTTGATTTTTCCATGCCTTTTTTAAGGTATCCGATTCTTGTTTTTGCTCCGGTAAGCAGCGTATATCTTGCGAGCCGTGGAGAATACGAGCCGCACCCGATTGCGACATCATATTTCTCTTTTCTTATTTTCAACAGCACCTTGAGATTGCTCCGCCAGACAGACAATTTATTTTTATCAGTGGCGTGTTTTGCTTTTTCATATATGTAGACTTCGTCTATATCAGGATTGTTGCTTACAGTGTCCGCATTATAAGTATTTACCAGAATACCTATTTTTGCATCAGGATATTTTTCTCTGACAGCGCGGATAGACGGAGTTGTGCATACAAGGTCTCCTATATTGTCGCGGCGTATAAAGAGGATTTTTGAATAGCCGGATTTTAAATTATGCATCTCTTTTATCTTCTATGCGCTGGGCGTACTGTTTGTGGATTACAAAGATTGAAGCTATAAACATAAAAATCATATTGCCGTATGCTTCTTGCCAGTAACCATTTGGTATGTTAATCAGGGCGTAGGACACAATAACTCCAAGACTGCAGAGGACGAAAGTTTTGCCATCCGACTGTTCTTTTACCGAAACAGTTTTCAAGATTTTTAAAATAACGGTTGTCCACAGCCATAGGAAGAGAATAAGACCTATTAAGCCGATTTCAAAGACTATCTGGAGCAGTAGATTGTGTGGGTTTATGCTGCCGTATCTGTTTTTATCTGGTTTAAACATAAAGCCGTAGATATCAGGGAAATCTTTTCTCCAGTATTCCATAAGTTTCAGGTCGTCTATCACAAAAGCCATTTTTTTCCAGCCGTAGCCGTAACCTGTGATAGGCCTTTTTTTGATAATGTGTAGTGTCCCCTCCCAAAGCAGCCAGCGTTCATTTTTAGAGAATGTCTCTAAATCAGATAAAGACTGATATTTTGATTGTGATAATGTGTCAGATTTTACCGGGGAAAATATTGATGCATAAAAAAATGCGAATATAATAACGGCTATAACAAACAGTTTAAACTTTTTAGAAAGAAAAATGATTAGGAGAATGGCTAAAGGAATAATAAGTATTGCTGCACGCACATTGTATGCGAAGACCGTAAGAAGTCCTAATAATATAGCAGTTAGTCCTATCCACTTTTCCCGCGGCACTTTTTTTAGCGATGTAAGCCATACTGCGATAAAAGGAAGGTAAAAAGAGGCCTTACTTGCATATCCGGCTATAAACATTTTATGGGTTCTTTTAGATTGTAATGCATTAAGATCCATATTAAGATTTATTAAGTCTAAAAAGTTTTCTGCTATAGAAGCTAGCGTAACAATTGCAAAACTCACAGCTACAATTCGGAACAGTGTTCTAAGCTCATTATAGCTTTTAAACTCTGTAATGATTACTAAGAATATTAGCATTTGAACAAATAAATTTTTCCGTAACGCATTTAAGCTATCCAAGGGATATGGGCCTAAAATTGACGCTAATATCGACCAGCCGACCAAGAGAGAAATGGCAACTATTGTTTTATCTCTGAAGTCTATGTGTATTGCTCTGTTTTTGAATATCTTCATTATAAAAAGTAGCAGCAATCCGTAAAAAGCTATCTCTCTGAAAGAATTAAAGCGATTGAATGGCTGAAAAAATATCAGCATATACAGGAAGAATCTTAAAGATGTTGATGTGTTGAGATTGCTAATTATGTTCTGATAATAATTTTTTAGCGGCATGGTATATTTCTTCCGGCGACACTGATTCTATGCATCCTCTGGTATTTATCTTACAATAATAAGGACTCTTAAAGGTATGAGAACAGGGGATACAGGGTAAGTCTGATTTTTGTATTATTAAGGCATTCTTTCCTGTGGGTCTCTGGTCTTTCATGTCTGACGGTCCAGCGATGTCAATAAGAGGTATAAAGAGCGCATCAGCCATGTATGTTATCCCTGTGTCCACCCCTATAAAAAGCGACAGCCGTTCAAGAAGCGCTGGAAGTTTCTTGAGACGTAATTTGCCCGCGGCATTTATAATTCTGTCTTTCTTGCCGGCTGTTTGTAAAACTGCGTCTGCAGCCTTTATTTCGTGTTCGGAACCGACAAGCACTATGTAAACATTCATATTATTAAGTATCATAGTAATAATGTCGGCAATTTTATCTACTCCCAGTTCTTTAAGTTTATTCCCACTGCTGACTGCAATTCCTATAAGGGGTTTATCAATCTTTCCTATCATTTGTTCAGCTTTTGCATCTGCATCTTCTGATTTGTAGACTTCTTTTGAAATGTCATTGCTTGAAATCCCAATGGCTTTCAACATATGCATATAAGTTTCTATAACCATTCTTCCTCTTCTGTATTTTTCAAGATGTGTGAAAAATACAGAAGCGAGTTTAAATGTGAACCCTGAGAAGTCCGGCATTACAGAAAGCCTGATTGGAACAAGACCCCAGAACAAGGCAATTGCAAATGGGATGTTAGGATTAAGACAAATCCCTGCATCATACTTTCCTCTGCGTATCAGATCGGACAATCTCAGCTTTCCTGAAAATCCTTTATAGCCTGCCTGATTTACAGTTATGATTTCATCAATGTTTGAATTATATTCCAGCAGTTCCCTTGTAATGGGATTTGCTATAACAGTAATATGCGCATCAGGATATTTCTTTTTTACCTCTCTAAAAACCGGCGTTGAACATATTAAATCACCTATCTTAGCTGTCTGAATTATCAGAATCCTTGAGACTGTTTTTTTTCTTTTTATCGCAGTAAGAAGATAAATCAGCGGTGAAAAAAGATAGGTTAAAATCACATATATCAATGTCCCAACACCTCTGCAAAGACATCGTCTACATCATTAATATATTTTTCAATAGGAAAGTTTCTGATTACCCGTTTCATTGCCTTTTTCCCCATCCCTTTTCTCATCTCAGGGTTTTCTATCAGCCTTAGGATTGCATCGGCAATTGCTTCTGTTTTTCCCACAGGCACTAGAAAACCGGTTTCTCCATCAACAACAAGCTCGGAGGGGCCTGTTATGTCTGAGGCAATGACAGGTTTCCCCAGTAACATTGCTTCAAGAATAACCCTTGGCATGCCCTCTTTCTCAGATGGCATCGCAAAGATATCTAATGCATTTATATGCGAGATTGCATCTGATTGGAAATCAGTAAAGAGAATGCTGCTGTCAAGGTTTCTTTCTTTTACTTTAGTCATTAGGTTTTCTTTTTCGGGACCTTTTCCGATAATCATGCATTTAATGGGATGTTCACTCCTCTTTGCAACTATAGCGGTAGTCTCTATCAAATCCATGATTCTTTTTCTTTTAATAAGAGAGCCCACAGTCCCTATTAAAATGTCTTTGTCAGATATTCCCCACGTTTTTCTTATATCCTGACGTGATGCCTTCGGAACTGTTTCGATGGCTATACCATTATAAACTACCACACACTTTGATTTATCAACACCCTGCCTGATAAAACTATTTTTTACCCCCTCAGAGACGCATATCATTTTTTTAAGCCATAGGTTAACAGCCTTGACTTCAAAGGAGTTAAGCGTAGTCTCTATACGGCTGTGCTGAAGTGCGGGTATGCCTGTTATTTTAGCGGCTATAATCCCCTCTAAATTTGACGACGGTTGATTGTTCATGTAAAGCAGGTCTATTTTATGATTTTTTAAAATTCCGGAAATTTTTTTTGCATTCTGTTTAATTCTGAAATGGTAATCAATAAGAAATACAGAATATCCTTTTAAGCGTTTGCTGAAAAAAAATAGCAGCCTTAAAAGTTCTTTGGCTGTCTTGGCAATGACAGGCTGCGTTTTTTGCTCTAAAATCAGAAATTCCACGCCGAGTTTTTCTGCCTCTGTCTTTATGTCTGAATCGGTTCCCTTCTTGTAATTGTTGTAGAACAGCAAGGTGAACCTGTATCTGCTCTTGTCAATTCTTTTGAGAAGTTCGAGAAGGCTGTTTGTGCCTCCACCCCATTCTTTGCCTGTGTCAAGGATGAGAATCTTTTTTTTCATATCATAGTAGGTTTTGCAATAGCAACAATGCCGGGGGCAAAATCAATATCCAGAAGTCTCAGCAACGGACTATATATCCAGTATCTGAGCCTGTCTTTAGCCTTCATGTCCTTAATCCGGCATATTTTAATGTCATGAAATCCTGCCGAAATCAAAAGGCCGGCTAACTCATCATACCTGTAAGGTGTTATATGTGTGCAGTCTCGCCAGAATCGTACGGGATGGCACATGTTTGGCGTGCTTATTACAACGCATCCTGACGGTTTAAGCAATTCATGAATTCTTTCAAACAATACAACTGTATCAATGAGGGTCATGTGTTCTATTACATCTAAGGCAACAATTACATCAAACTTGCGATCAATAGATGCAATGTCGTAATAGTCATGCAGCAAATTTTTATCTATATCAAAACTTAAATAAGAAGTTTTTACAGGTATGGAACCGAGATATTTCTCAAGGTTTCTATTGTTAGCTCCGATATCAAGAATGACATCTCCATCTTTCAATATACTGCTGATTACTCGCCTATTGCTTTTTACTATTGGTAATTTTGTTATCTTGGGCAGCGATTTAGAAGCAGCATCTCTGCCTTTGCGGATTTTACTCCAATCAATTTCATTAGCCATTATTTCTCCACAGTTAAATTGTTGTATGCAGCTATGATGCGGTTAACTACATCGTTGTAAGTATAATTAGCGCGGACATGCAGACACCCTTCTCTGGCTATTGCTTCTCTTTCAGCGATATTATCAAGATAATATTTAGCCTGTCTGACGCAATCCTCTATGTCTTTGTACAATGCAATATGTTTGTCCGGTGTTATAACGGATTCTATATCTCGTGAACCATCCGTAAGCAAGAACGCGCCGGTTGCGGGCACCTCAAGTATCCTCATATTCATACCGCTTCGCTTTTTGCCTTCGCCAAATCCCCAGTTTGTAATATTCAGTACAATCCTGCTTTTATTGTATAACGTTACCAGTGCAGCGCCGTCAATATATTTGCCTTTAATGCATTGTCTTATTCGTTGGTTTAGGAGGTTCTTCTTTAACCATTTACCGCCATAGATTACAACATTATCCGTAACATTGAATAATGCTTCAATAACCTGTTGTCTCTTGAGTGACCAGTTGCCGACAAAACAGATGTCTATCTCTTTATCAATGTTATCCATCGGATAGAATATATCTGGATCGACTGAATGATGGAGCAGGCTGATATTTGAAATCCCCTTTTGCGTCGCTATATCAACACATGATGAGTTTATGAAGAAATACCAATCAAATAGATTTGTTTCCCTGAGCGCTTCTTCTATGCGCTCTTCTTTTTCTATCCACCAGCCAAACAGAGGAGTATTTTTTCTGATTTCCTTCAATACGTCATGCTGAAAACCGATTCCCCTGATAAACAGAACCAGATCAGGATTGAAATGTTTATGGGTTTTCGCCAAATTGAAGCTTCTATAATTTTTGTGAGAGAGACGATGATTAGAAAAAACACTTTTATCCTTTGGAAGTATACGCAGATTATGAAGCATTTTATTGGCGGTATGTATTATATAACGATCAAACCAGTGGTTAGCATCTGCATAAACCATTTCCGTGGATATTTGTTTGCGGCTAAAAGCAGAGGCAAGATACTGCATAATGGGCGGTTTTGAAGAATAAACCAACAAAACTTTTCTCAGGGTTTTATGTTGATTTGAATGCTGTTTGTTTAATAGCATCAAATACCTCATCAATACTTATATTTTCCATGCAGATTTGGTGCTTGCACTTTTTGCTCACACACGGCTCGCAGGTTCTTTCTTTTTGTATTACAATATGTTTTTCCATATCATAATAAGGCCCTGATTTTTTTGCATCTGCTACTGCAAACAGAGCAATAACAGGCGTACCTACTGCTATTGACATGTGCATGATTCCCGTGTCCCCTGAGACCAAAACCCTGAAGCGCCTGAGCAGCGGCGGCATGTATTTTAGAGGAATTTTGCCTGCTGATACAAGGGCTTTTTCTCCAATGGCATCTGCAATCTTTCTGCAATGATCATATTCCTCAGGCGAGCCGGTTATTATTATCTTTAATTCGGGATACGACTCTAAAAGCATTTTGCCTAACTCAGCGAATCTGTCGGGAAACCACATTCTGCTGAGCGTGGATGCGCCTGCCTGAAAGCCTATGATTGTATCTGCGGCTGTGATTCCGCTTTTTTTCAGAAAATTATCAACAACGGGTTCTCCTTCTTTTGCAATAGGCAGAACCATTCTCTTATCCGAGATTTTACATCCAACCAGTTCTGCGGTCTTGAGCCTCTGCTCTATTCCGTGAATGGAACTATCCTGTTGCTGTGCTTGGTTTTTGTTGGACAGCAGAAATCTATACTCGCTTGTATTTAGCACTTTTATGATGAATCTTGCCCCTGAAAGATATGCCATCGGCGTTGCCTGAGGTTCGTTGCCGTGAAATATCAATGCAAGGTCAAATTTATGTTTGCGGAATTGCATAATGGTCCTGAAAATTTTTTTATATCCGCCATGATAAGGCATTATCTCGTCTATGTGGGGGTTATTTTCAAAAAGCCCCATGTTTTTAATATTAAAATGAGCAACTATCCTTGCCTTAGGGTATCTCTTGCGGACAGATCTTATTGCAGGCGTAGAAAGCAATGTGTCTCCTATTGCCGTTGATGATACAACTAAAATGTTTTTAACCGCTTCGGGAGCAAAATATTTTAAATCCATCTGCCTTCCATCAAAGAATTTCACGATCTTTAACAGCAAAAACAGCAGGACATCAATTGGATTGTTTCTCATTTTTTCTTTATTTTGAGGTATAATTTTGAAAGGATTGTGTTTGTATATACTACCATTCTTTTCTTAAACCAGACAATGCTGTCCTTTACTATTATCCTGTTTATTGCAAAGGGGTCAGAACCTGTTTCAACGACCCCGTGATTTGTGGTAAATAAAGCTTTATATTCGGTTTTTTTTGCAACATTTACGGCGAGGTCATTATATTTGCCGTAAGGCCAGCAGAAGTATGGACATGGGCTGCCAAGCCTTTTTTCAATAATTTCCCGAGATTCTTTCAGTTCTTCCATGAGTTCTTTCTCTGTGAGGCTATTGCATTTAGCATGGCTTTTTGTATGCGAATAAAACTCAATCATGCCGCTGTCTGACATTTCCTTAATAAGCTTCCAGTTTAGCGCAACCTTATGCGCTTCTCCTTTTTCTATTAGCAATTTTGATTCCTCATGAGTTGGGATGAGGGATGGAATTTTAGCAGCATTTTTAGATGCGTTTTCCACTCTGTTTGTAATTAAGAAGACAGTTGCGTTGATTTTGTATTTTTTGAGGATGGGAAAGGCATACATATAATTATCAAGCCAGCCGTCGTCAAAGGTAACAACTACAGCCTTCCGAGTTAAAGTCAGTCCGTTGTTTATGTAAGCAATGAGTTCAGCTATCTTTAATGTCCTGTAGCCTGCTCTGTATAAGTACTCCATCTGGCCTTCGAAGGCCTCCGGAGTTATAGTGACCATATCGCTTTTATGGTGGTTGATGTGATGGTACATTAAAACGGGAAGTGGTTTCATTGAGGACATTGAGTATTCTCCTTTGTTAGAGACAGATAAAGGGCATACATCCTTTCACACATCTTTTCCACTGTATAATCCTTTTCCACTATCTTTCTTCCTTCCATTCCCATTAATCTTGCTGCCACTTTATCCTTCAGCATCTTTATAATTGCCTCTGCAAGCGCATGCGGATTGTCCGGCTTTACCAGATAACCATTTACGGCATTTTTAATAACTTCACCGACGCCGCCTACATCTGCTCCTATCACCGGCTTGCCCATTGCCATTGCTTCTATAAATGATGTCCCGAGTGCCTCCTGAAGTGTTGGCAGTGCAAAGACATCAATGGATTTCAATATCTCCGGAATGTCCTTTCTCAATCCGAGCATGAAGACTTTTTCGGATAACCCCGAGGCCTTTATCTTATTTAAAATATTATCCCTTTGCGGGCCATCCCCTGCAAATACAAAAACAGCATCCGGTATTTCTTTGAGCACTAACGGCATGGCATCAAGGATGATATGATGCCCTTTTTTTTTCCTTAAAATCGCTATTGTACCTATAAGAGGGATATCTTTTTGCAATCCCAGTTCCTGCCTCAAGTGGTCATTAACTTTCTCAGGGTTAAATTTATCTGTATCTATGCCTGTCGGTATGGCTGTTACCTTCCCTGATGCAATGTTTTTTTCTATCAAATACTGCTTTACATATTCACTCACGGTGACTACTTTATGTGCCAGCAGGCTGTATGTAAACTTTGATGTTATGGGAAGTGCCAGATGCCTTGTTCTGACTATTATTGGTTTTTTTCTTGAAAGCTTTCCTGCTATACCTGCAAGGAGGCTGTCCCTTCCGCTGTGAGTGCTTATTATGTCAATATTTTCGCTTCTTATCAGTTTAAGTATATGGCTTATCGCTAAGATGTCATAACTTTTCTTCATTCTGCATGTTCTCACTTCAATGCCCTCTGCCGATGCGCGTTTATTCAATCTGCTGTCAGGCTGGCACAGAATGATTACTCTTGCTCCTCTTTTTTTCAGGCCTATGCACTCCTGAAGCGTCCTGTTTTCCTGTCCTCCCCATCCTGTTGATGACTCTGTATGAAGTATGGTAAATATCATGTTATAAGTTATTCGCCTTTACACAGCTTATTACAAGCCGGTTGCCTGTTAGGAGTTTTCTGGAAGCCAGACGTTTAGTCATCTCTGTTTTCCCCATATTTTTATTCTTATCAAAAATCAGTCCCGGAAGATATAAAGCCCTTATGAAAGGATATAACAATAAATTCTTAAGTTTTATGTCAAGAGCAATGACGTTCCTTAACTCAAAGCTGTTCTTTCTTATAAGCTCAAAGACCTCTACAAATGAAGGGATATTGTAGATGAAATGGTCCCATTCTTTGTTCTGCTTGGTCCTGAACGGTTTGAAGTGCTGGAAATACCCCCGCCTCAAAAAATACAGACGTGAAGATACTGTAAGCACATTTGGAAAACTGATTATAAGGCTTCCGCCTGTCTTTAACACCCTTCTGAATTCCCTGAAAAGTTTCTCATGATTTTCTATATATTGCAGTGATTCAGCGCAGACCACAAAGTCAAATTGTTCATTCTTGTACGGCAAAAAGTCATTCAGGTCAGCATTTACAAAGCGCTGTACGCTATGAGGATTGTCGTATTTATCCATATAAAAGACCTGATGCCCCGCCTTTTCAAGCGCTCCGCCAAGCTCTCCTTTGCCGCAGGCTGCATCCAGAAGATATCCTCTTTTCTTATCTTTCAGTAATTTGTATATAGCTTGATGCATGTTTTTCATTTTTAATTTACCATCCAGATTTTTATATATTCAGTTTGCCTTTTAAAATATTTATAACCTCTTCCGTTTTTATCTCCTCGAGGCACCTGCTGATTTTGGTTCCGTCACATCCATCTTTACCGCATGGAATGCACTTCCAGTCTTGCTGAATAACTGTATGAATCCCAAATGTCTGTATCCCGCTTTTTTCAGGGTAAGGAGTTTTAAACTCTAAACTCTTAATGCTTAACTTTGAGCTTTCATTATCCCAGGGCCCCCAGTGAAAGGCTCCGCTTGGCCCGAATAGGGCAACGACAGGCGTGCCGACTGCTGCGGCAATATGCATAGGAGCGGAGTCTACGCCAAAGAATAAATCTGAGACTTCTGATATAGCAGCAAGCTGTTTAATGTTTGTTTTACCACACAGGTCAACTACTCCTAGTCGCAGGGACAGTCCCGATTCGGAGCCTGCCCCGTCAATTACGGGGGCTTCGCCCGTAAATCTGGGACTGTCCCCTAAAGTTCCCCCCCCATATACCAAAGATAAAATTCTCTTTGCCTTTTCCATTTCCCGTTTGTCAGGAGCCGATGTAACAATTACAGTTATGCCTTTTCCGGTCATCCAGTTTATAACCTCTGCCATGTATTCATCCCTCCAGCATTTGAAAAGCCATCTTGATGTCGGATGGACATGGACTACAGGAGCAACACTATCTGTTCTATTGTGGCTAACGATATTTTTAGCGAATATTCTCGCACTTTCAGGAATAGATATATCCACGGAGAGATTGTCTGATTTGATGCCGAACTGCCTTACGATATCAAGGTTTTGCAGCACTGTGTGCTGATTATCATTTCTTGCGGCAAGGTGGGTATACAGGTATTTTTTCCCCCCGAAACCCCCTCTGGTGTCATGCGCAAGCCTGTATGCCGCACCTGAGACAAAGGATGTTATCGCAGCCCTGTCACCGCCCGTGAGGTCAACTGCCATATCAAAGCCTTTCCTTCGTATCATTCTTAGGACTGATATTTCTTTTGTATATTTTTGGAGCAAATTCATTTTCTTGATGCCTCGGTCAAAGACTATTATCTCATTAATAAACGGGCTTGAATCTAAGGCCTCTTCCGTGCCTGAATTCACGAGGGCGGCAATATGCGCCTCCGGAAAATTTTCCCTTAACGCCCTGAATACAGGAACACTCAGAAGGACATCGCCGATATGGCGGAGTTTTATGACAAGGATTTTTTTTATGCCGCTGAAATTCATGGCTTTAATAATAAAAATTTATTTATACTATCACATTCCAGAGGTAAAATTATACTGTCACGCTATGGGCTTGAATTATTAGAGAAAATCTTTTAAGGTAGATACATGCAAAGGGAAAATATCACGGCTAATTCAGGCAAAAGCCAGAATCTTCAGGATAACTATCCGAACCAGCTTAGAAAAAGTAAAACAGGGGGGCGCTGACATGCTCAGGGCGATGCGCAAACATGCAAAGTTTTTCTATGTATTCTTTTTTATTATAATCCTCTCGTTCATATTCTGGGGTGTCGGGACGGTTGACAAGTCAACAGCAGTGCATGTCGCAGAAATAGGAAAGGAAAAAATAACAGTTGAGGAATACGGACGCGCGTATGACAGAGCAGCAGGCTTTTACAGGGATATATATAAGGAAAAATTCAATGACGAGATGGAGAAGAAACTTAAACTCAGAGAAAAGGTTCTGGATTCCCTGATAGATGAAAGGGCGCTGCTGATTGCAGCCGGGAGTATTGGCATGACTGTGAGAGATGAAGAGCTTGAAGATGCAATAAGAAATGAGCCTGGATTTACAAGGAACGGCGTTTTTGACAGGGATATATATATGAGGGTATTACAGCTTTCAGGGATTACACCGGAATATTTTGAGAATATAAAGAGATATGAATTGATGCTCGTCAAAATGAAGAGGTTTATCGGTGAGGCTGTAGACCTCGCAGATGATGAGATGAGACAGATAACAGGAGATGAGCAGACGGCAAAGGCCTTCAGGCAGGCGCTTTTATTTGACAAGAGACAAAAGGCCGTGAAATCCTATGTGGAAGGCATTAAGAAACAGATAAAGATTAAGGTTAATACCCACCTGATATCCTGAAATATGCCTCAGAAAATGGCAGGATAAGACTACCAGTAACCCCTTGAGTCTGTTTGTAATATTAAGTCCGGTTTGGTTATACTACATAACTGCCTGAATTTCAAAATTTAATTGGCAATGAGGTTTGCAATATGAAAAATAAAGTTTATCTTATTGACGTTACAAACAGAGACGGGGTTCAGACATCAAGGATACTTCTGCCGAAGCTTTCCAAGACGATGCTTAATATCTATCTTGATGAGATGGGAGTGTATCAGAGCGAGATAGGCTTTCCTACGCTCAAGCATGAAGTGAATTATATAAACGGCAATCTCGAACTTGTCAAGGCAGGAGCTATTAAGCGGATTCATCTTGAGGGCTGGTGCAGGGCAATCCCTGAAGACATAAGGCTCACATTCAAAAACTGTCCTGACATAAAACACCTGAACATTTCTATGTCAACATCAGAGATAATGATACAGGGTAAATTCCAGGGCAGAAAAACATTTAAGGATATCCTGAAAACAACGATTGAAGCCGTTAAGCTTGCAAAGGAATCAGGCGCTGAGACCGTAGGGCTCAATGCCGAAGATGCGTCAAGGACAGAACTTGACAGGCTGATAGAGTTTGCAGCGGCGGGCAAGGAAGCCGGCGCGGACAGGTTCAGATACTGTGATACGCTCGGCTCTGATGATCCAATAACAATCTACGAAAGGATAAAGGCGCTTGCGCTGGCAACAAAGTTTCCGATAGAGATGCACTGCCACAATGACCTCGGTATGGCAGAAGCGGTGTCTGTGGCCGGCGCACAGGCCTCCATAGACAGCGGGATTGATGCTTATATAAACACAACAATAAACGGTTATGGAGAACGCTGCGGAAACTGCGACCTTGTATCAACTATCCTTGCTCTTAAGTTTTCACACGGCTTAAGCCGGAAGGTTCATCTTGATGAACACGTGGATCTGAAAAAGTCATGGAGAATTGCAAAGTATGCATCCTATGCCTTTAACCTTCCAATACCTATAAATCAGCCGGGCGTGGGTTCAAATGCGTTTGCTCACGAGTCAGGCATTCATGCTGACGGAGCCTTAAAAGACAGAAGAAATTACGAGCTTTATGACCCTGAGGATGTAGGCAGAGGCGAACCGGAACTCCTTGAGACAGGAAGGATCATAACAACAGGCGAATACGGCGGTGTTAAGGGCTTCAGGCATGTCTATGACAAACTCGGAATCCACTTCCATGATGACAATGAAGCAAGAAAGGTTCTTGAACTTGTTCAGTATGCTAACCTGCATACGCAAAAACCGATGACTGACGATGAACTGAAATTTATAGCCCAGTATCCTGATATTGCAAGAAAGATAATGACTTCAAATCCATAAATCATGATACACGATGCAAGATTCATGATGCAAGTCAAATATTTTGTGAGTCATGCATCAGGCATCAAGTTTCTGAAAACATATTAAGCGGAGTAATCTTATGTACACAATAACTTTAATTCCCGGTGATGGTGTTGGGCCTGAAATAGCCGAAGCGACAAGGCGCGTGATTGAAGCGACAGGCATTCCAATTAAATGGGAAGTGCACGATGCCGGAGAGGATGTCTATCAGAAAGAGGGCAATCCACTGCCTGATCGGATAATTGATTCCATCAGGAAAAACAAGATTGCAATTAAAGGGCCTGTAACAACGCCTGTCGGCACAGGATTCAGGAGCGTTAATGTTACGTTGAGGCAGGCGCTTGACCTTTACAGCTGCCTGAGACCTTGCAGGAGTTTTAAAGGCGCAAGAACAAGATATGAGAATATTGACCTTGTTATTGTGAGGGAAAACACGGAAGACCTTTATGCAGGCATAGAGTTTCAGAAAGACAAGGAAGAGACGAAACAGTTGATTGCCTTTGTGAAAGCAGCGACAGGTAAGAACATAAGGCAGGACTCAGGCATAAGCATAAAACCGATTTCTGTTTACGGCAGTGAAAGAATAGTAAGATTCGCATTTGAATATGCGAGAAAGAATAAAAGGGGAAAAGTTACCGCAGTCCATAAGGCAAACATAATGAAGCACTCAGACGGCTTATTCCTTGAGGTAGCAAGGAGTGTTGCTTCCGGATACAATGACATAGAGTTTGAAGACAGGATTATTGACAATATGTGCATGCAGCTTGTACAGAAGCCTGAATTGTATGATGTCATTGTGCTGCCGAATCTCTACGGAGATATTGTTTCAGACCTTGCTGCGGGGCTTATAGGAGGGTTGGGGCTTGCGCCTGGGGCGAATATAGGAAATGAGATGGCGGTATTTGAGCCGACACACGGAAGCGCGCCAAAATATAAGGGATTGAATAAGATGAATCCGTTTGCTATGATGCTTTCAGGAGTGATGATGCTGAGGCATATAGGTGAAACAGATGCCGCACAAAGACTTGAGGCTGCAATAGCCTCTGTTATAGAAGAAGGCAGGCACGTAACCTATGACATGAAACCAAAGCCCGATGACCCGGCTGCCTCCGGCACATCTGAGGTGGCTGATGCAGTTATACAGAACTTAAAAGTGTCAGTTAATAGTGACAATCATCAAACACTGACCACTGACACTGACCACTAACACTGATTATGGAGCCGCACAGTATACTTTCAATAATTACTATTGCCTTATCCATCGTATTTATTGCCATCCTGGCAAGCGCTGAATCGTCCTTTATCGCTGTAAACAAGATAAGGATAAGAAGCCTCATGGAGAAGGGCGACAGCAGGGCAAAAGCTGTACAGAAGCTGCTTGATGAACATGACAAACTTTTCAGCGCAGTAATACTATCGGGCAATTTGTTTACAATCCTTGCAACGTCAATAGGAACAGTGCTCGCACTGCGGTATTTTGGCGAAGACGGGATAATAATAGCCACAATTATCATGACATTCCTCACCGTTGTATTCGGAGAGCTTGCGCCAAAGACCTTTGCAGTCACTTATTCAGAAAAGGTTTCTTTATTGCTTGCAAAGCCTGTTGCGTTTTATATCAGGCTGATTTCACCGCTTGTTTGGATATTTAAAGTCATGTCTAATCTTATAATCAGGATGCTGGGAGGCAAGAAAAAGCCTATATCACCTTTTGTGACAGAAGAGGAGATAAAGACAATGATAAATATAGGCGAGGAAGAGGGGACCCTTGAAGAAGAAGAAAAGCAGATGCTTCACAAGGTTTTTGCATTCGGAGATAAAGTCGTAACAGAGGCGATGGTGCCGCGCACAGAGATAGTATCCATACCTGATGATGCAACAGTCGATGATGCCCTGAAGCTTGTATTGGAAGAGGGTTACTCACGCTACCCTGTCGTAAAAGAGAATATAGACAGCGTTACCGGAATCCTTTATGTGAAGGACATAGTGAAACAGATGGCGCAGGGTAAAATACAGAACCATACGCCTATAACAGAGATTGTGCGTGAGGCTTATTATATTCCTGAAAACAAGATGGTGACAGAACTTCTTGATGAGATGCAGAAGAACAAATTTCAGATAGCTATAGTTATGGATGAATATGGCGGCACTGCCGGGCTTATAACGCTTGAAGATATAATGGAGGAAATAGTCGGAGGCCTTCAGGATGAATTTGAGGCAATGGAAGGAGAAAAGGAGTTTGAGATTATTGATGAAAGGACGTCCATAGTTGCGGGGCAGACAGGGCTTGACGAGATTAATGAACTCGTAGGCTCTGAAATTGTAAGCGAAGACTTCCATACAATCGGCGGGTTTGTGTTCGGGCTTTTCAGAAGGCTTCCGAAGGTTGGCGAGCAGGCCAGGTATCACAACCTCAGGTTCCTCATACTTGAAATGGAAGACAGAAAGATAGCCAAGGTTAAGATTACAAGGCTTTAGCAGCGGAGGTTTTTTTAAAAAAGTTTGCAATTTTTTTAAAATAGATGTATTCTTTTAAAAATAAATTTATTTTTGCAAGGGAGGTGTAAGAATGAAAAAAGCTGTATATTTGGTTTTCATGGGACTGCTTCTCTTCTCATTCGGCTGCGCCACAAAAGAGTATGTAAAGGAGCAGGCAGCCCCTCTCGCAGACAGGATTACCAAGCTTGAGGCAAAGATTGCGGACATTGAAGCCCAGCAGGGAAAGACAAGCGCTGAGCTGGCTAATGCCAAGAAAGAGGCAGCAAATGCCAAGATGATGGCTGAAGAGGCTATGAAGGCTGCAAAGGAGTCTTCTGATAAGGCTGATGATGCTGTAAAGAAGGCGGAGATGGCTGCAGAAAAGGCAGAGATGGCTGCAAAGAAAGCGGCTGCTGCATCAGAAAAAACAGAGACTTCTGCAAAGAAGGCAAAGAAGGCATTTGAATTACAGCAGAAGAAGTAGTTTGTAGTATTATAAACAGTGTTAAGAGGGGCGTGGAAATTTCAGGGATGTAATTTCTGCCCCCCTCTTTTTCTTAATCCGAAATCTCAACAGGAACACCTTTTTTACCTTTTATTGCGGCATTTAATTTTTCCGTGTCAACACCTTCAAGCAGGTTTTCCCTTTTTAACAGTTTTACTGCCATCTCGGAATATTTTAATTTTTTGTGGTAATCGTCTTTGTGCACCTCAATGAATACCTTATTGTTTTTGACGCCCACTTTTACAGGTTGTCTGACAATTGTTACCCTGACGCCATTTGGCGCTAATTTGAAGAGCTTCGGAATGTCTTCAGGGTACAGCCTTATGCATCCGTGGCTTGCCCTTCTGCCGACTCCCCACGGCCTGTTCGTTCCGTGAATAAGATAGCTTCCCAATGAAAGCCTCAGCGCATGAGAGCCGAGAGGGTTGTCGGGTCCAGAGGGGACTACTGCAGGCAAATTTGGCTTCTCCTTTCTAATGGATTCAGGCACTCGCCATCTTGGTTTTACTATTTTTTCTACAATCTTGAACTCTCCTGTCGGCGTATCATTGCCTTCGCTGCCTATCCCTACTGGAAAAGTCGCGACAAGTTTTGAACTGCGGCGCTTGAAAAAATAATAGAGCCTCATCTCAGAGAGGTTTATAACAATGCCTTCGTATGATTTCACATCCGGAAGTATCCAGAAAGAGGGTATGGCGACTGACGTTCCGTTTCCCGGGACAAACGGGTCAATATCAGGATTTGCGTCAGCAATCTCATTGTATCCGAGTTTAAATTTTCGCGCTATCTCAATCAAAGACTCATCGTTCTTGACAATGTAGCCCTTGAGGGAACCGACCACTGTATTGTTCTTTGTATATGGGTAAGATGCAGCATCAGCAGACTGCGCTGCCCACAATATGAAAAAGTTAAAACCCAAGATTGCCGTTAGAAACAGCCTGTTATTTATCAGATGAACGCTCCCGTTTATTTTTAATTTCACGACGCTGTATTTCCATAATGTCAATCTGTATTATATCTATTTTTTAATGTAATTGGCATGAGTCTGTTGTTTTTGGGGATGCCGCTGTTTTAAACTCAAACAAGTGAGGTGGTAAGGTGAAAATACAATTCCTTGGCGGCGTTAGAACTGTTACAGGCTCGTGTTTTTATATCAGGACATCTGAAGTAAAGGCGCTTGTCGACTGCGGCATGTTTCAGGGAGAAGATTCCTATGACATTAACAGGGAGCATTTTTTGTTTAATCCTACAGAGATAGATTACCTGTTCCTTACTCATGCCCATGTTGACCACAGCGGGCTTATCCCGAGGCTCGTCAAAGACGGGTTCAGAGGGAAGATAGTTACAACCTCTGCGACTGCAGACCTTGCAGAACTGATGCTTTATGATTCAGCGCATATTCAGGAAACGGATTCTGAATGGCATACGAGGAGGGCGATGAGGGCAGGTAAAGAACCGGTGTTTCCGCTTTATACCGTTGATGACGTTAGGGCTTCAATACCATTTTTTAAAAGAGTTGCTTACGGAAAGATTGAGCATACAGGGAAGGGCATAAAGTACAGGTTCCTTGATGCAGGGCACATTCTCGGTTCAGGCAGTCTGGAGATATGGTTTCAGGATGGGCATAAAGAGAAAAAAATAATATTCTCAGGAGACATCGGAAGGAAAGGAAACCCGATAATAAAGGACCCGTCGCTTGCAACAGAGGCTGAGTATGTTGTCATGGAATCAACTTACGGCAACAGGCTTCACAAAGGCATGCCGGAGACTATAGACGAACTCGTGGAAGTTATAAAAGTGACATTCAAAAAAGGCGGAAATGTCATTATCCCCGCCTTTGCAATTGGAAGGACGCAGGATCTCCTGTATGTGCTTAACAGGCTCGTGCGTGAAGGAAGACTTTATAAAATCAATGTGTATATTGACAGCCCTTTGGCTGAACAAGCGACAAAGACATATCTTGCGCACCCTGAGTGTTTTGATGAGGAGGCAAAAAGGATTCTAAACGCCGGATCTGTGGCAGACAGCATAAGGCTCAGGTTTACCGGATCTGTTGATGAATCCATTGCGCTGAATAAGATTAAATCCCATGCGATAATCATCGCTGGAAGCGGTATGTGCGAAGGCGGAAGAATAAGATATCATCTGAAACATAACCTCTGGAGGCCTGAATGCAGCATTATATTTTCAGGATTTCAGGCAAGAGGCACGCTCGGAAGAAGGATTGTTGACGGAGCAAGAGTTGTGCGTATATTTGGGGAAGATATAGCAGTGAAGGCAGGGATATATACGCTTGGAGGGTTTTCTGCTCATGCAGACCGAGACGGGCTGGTTGAATGGCTTTCGGCATTTAATGACAGTCCGCATGTCTTTGTGGTTCACGGAGAAGAAGAAACATCCTTGCAATTCTCAGAGTTGATAAAAGAGAAATATGGATTTGTTACGCATGTGCCGAATAAAGGAGAGCTTTTTGAATTGTGAGAATGGCCGATGAACCTATTCTCCTGAACCTCCTTTTTATTAAGTGTTTTCTACTTTACTCTTGCGCCCGCTTTTATCTCTTTCTCCGGAGTAATGACTGAAAGATTTCCTTCATCATCAGATGCCGCGAGGAGCATTCCGTGCGATTCAACTCCCATGAGGTTTGCAGGCTGCATGTTTGTAACTACCACGATGCTTTTGCCTATGAGTTCTTCAGGCGTGTATGCCTTGCCGATTCCCGCAACTATCTGACGCTCTTCACCTGTATCAACCTTCAGAACAATCAGTTTATTAGATTTCTCAACCCTCTGCGCCTCAAGCACTTTGCCGATTTTTAATTCTACTTTTGCAAAATCCTCAATCGTTATCATCTCTTTTTAAATTTCTCCTTCAATGCTCTTTCAACGGCCTCAGGCACGAGCCCCTTTACCGAGCCTCCGAATGATGCGACTTCCCTGATTATAGTGGATGTCAGGAATGTATACTCCTCTGAAGGCATCATAAATACAGTTTCTATATTGCGGTCAAGGCGCCTGTTCATAAGCGCCATCTGAAGTTCATATTCAAAATCAGACACAGCCCGCAGTCCTCTTATGACCGCAACTCCTTTTTTTGATTCTACATACTCAACCAGTAAACCGCTGAATGCCTCAACTTTAACATTTTTTAAGCCCCTGACAGCATCCTTTATCAGTTTCAACCGTTCACTGATAGTAAATAGGGGCTGTTTTTTCTGTGCTGTTGCAATGGCGATGATGACCTCATCAAATATCCTCATTCCTCTCTTTACGAGGTCTATGTGGCCGTTTGTTATAGGGTCAAAGGTTCCCGGATAAATAGCAGTTTTTTTCATTGTTTTTTCCTGAATAATGTTAGCATAGTGTCGCCGTATTTGTAATCCTTCTTTTTAAGAAGCTTTCCAGTCTCATCGGGCAGCTTTTTTTTTGACGTGTGTTCCGCAATAATGATGCCATCATCATTAAGCAATGTTCCCTCAGCCAAGAGCGAAAGCGCAGCTTCAAACTCTCCTCCATGATAAGGCGGGTCAAGAAAAATAATATCAAATTTTGAATTATCTCCTGCTGCTTTTTTTATAAAATCCGCTGCCTTGCTCTTTATAATCTCTGCCCTTTCAAAACAGCCGCAGTCTTTAAGCATCTCTTTTATCAGTTCTGCTCTTTTCCTGTCAGCCTCTACAAAGGAAACAGCGCTTGCGCCTCTGCTGAGAGCTTCTATCCCTACTGCGCCTGTGCCTGAGTAGAGGTCAACAAATTCCGTTCCCTTTATCTTTTCTCCGACTATATTGAAGATAGATTCTTTGACTTTTGAAGATGTGGGTCTTAATTCATCGCGTTTTTTCGCAAGCCTTAGAGCCTTGGCAGAGCTTAATTTCCTTCCTTTTAAATTGCCTGCGGAGATTCTCATTTTTAGAGCTATTAGCTGTCAGCTATCCTGACCTGTTTGGAGGGTTAACGATGTTTGATGAGATCACAGGATGGTCTTTTATCACAACCTTCCCGTCCTTAATCTCAATCCTTCCTTCGGAAAAGAGCCTTACTGCCTCGGGATATATCCTGTGCTCAAAACTCAGTATGCGTTCGGAAAGAGTATCTTCCGTGTCATCAGGCATTACAGGGACCGCTGCCTGAATAATTACCGGCCCTGTATCCATGCCCTCGTCAACAAAATGAACTGTGCATCCTGAAATCTTTACGCCGTAGTCAAGCGCCTGTTTCTGTCCGTGAAGTCCGGGAAAAGCCGGAAGCAGCGCAGGATGTATATTCATTATCCTGTTGGGAAATGCGTCTATCAGGGGTTTTCTTACAATCCTCATAAATCCTGCGAGTATGACGAGTTCAACGCCGCATGTCTTGAGTTCATCCGCAATCTTTTTGAATAATTCATCCTTTGTCGCAGAGTCTCTCGGGTTTATAAAGATGTGTTTTATATTATGCTTCTTTGCTCTTTCCATCGCAAAGGCGGATGGATTATCTGTTATCAATAGCTCTATAGAGGCTTTGAGATTTTTATTTTCTATCGCATCTATCATTGCCTGAAAGTTAGAGCCGCGGCCTGATGCAAGAACACCTATCTTCAGCATAATCAAGCGTCCTCCATTTTAGCATTTGCTGAACTAAAGTCTTATTTCAATATAGGCGGTTTCTCTTAGTTCTCTGAGCCAGTGCTTATATTTTTCTGAAAAACGCTGTTCAAGCAGCTTATTTTTAGCGGATTCTTTAATTGCGGCTGCGCTCTGTTTTTCTATTTTTTCTTCAAGCTTAATGATATGTAATCCCATGTCAGTCCAGAAAGGCTGGCTGATATCACCCGCTTTCATCCGGGATAAAACATCTGTGAATTCTTTCGCCATCTGGCCCTTTTTAATAAATCCGAGGTCTCCTCCTGCCTTGCCTGACGGGTCTTCGGAATGTTTCTGCGCAAGGGAAGCAAAATTTTCTCCGGCCTTTAACTGCTGATAGACAGTTCCTGCCTTTTCTTCCATTGTTTTCCTGTCACTATCACCGGGGCTTTTGGGCTTCCTGAAAAATATCTGTCGTATCCTGTAAGCGTCATCAGTTATTAAGGTGTCCTTGCTCTTTTCTATATATTTCGCTATCTCAGCATCGGAAAAGACTATCTTATTTCTTACCTCCTGCGAAACGACCCTGCTTAATATAATCTGCTCTGCGAGTTTTTTCTTGTATTCATCTAATGTGAAGCCTTCTTTTTTCAGCGAAGCTGTCAATGTTTGCTCGTCCATGGAATATTTTTTCTTTATGTCGTTTATAGCCTCGGCTATCTCCTCTGCCGCTGCATCTATCCCGCGCTGCTTCGCAGCCTGAATCTGCAATTTCATGTCTATCAGGACTTCAAGGAAGGGCCCCTCATTTTCCTTGAATATCTTTCTCTTTTCCTCTTCTTTTATGTCTTTAATTTTATCGCTTGCTTCAAATTCCATTGCCTTATATAAATCACTCCATGTGATGACTTCCTGATTCACAACTGCAATAACCTTGTCGAGAAGGATAGCTGCGCTTGAAACACCGCATGACGCCGCAATCATTAATACGCAAATGAATGCCTTAAGCCTTATCATTTGTTCCTCCCGAAATATAAAAACTGATGTGTAAGTATACCCTATGACTGATAAATAATTCTATAGGTGAAACGGTAGATTCAAGGGATTGCCGTAATATCCTTAACCGCTGAATATACAACAAAAACTTTTATAATGAACGATTGTTCTATAACTTGCAGTGGATGGCTGTGTAATCAGATTGCTCCGTATACATTAATCTTATGTTTTGTTCATAAATAGGATTGCACAGAGTTACTTTGAATATAACTTTGTATAAATAGAGCAGTTAATCGTTGACTTAAGGGAGATGTATTGAATCAGAATTATATTCTTATAATCATAAAAAATATCCTTTTGTATAAAAAGTTAATTTTTTTGTTGACAAATCTGTTTTGTTCTGATATAAATTAATACAAGATGGTAAAGCAACAGTCAGTAATAGGGAAGCAGCACACAGGCGAGACCTCGTTGAAGATGTTGTTTTCCTCGGCAATAAGAGCTGATGTGCTTGCCCTTCTGCTTAATAACCCTGATGAAAAGTTCTATGTCAGGGAAATTGCTAATCTTATAAGAAAGAACCCTTCCGGAGTTAAAAGAGAGTTGGATAATCTCGAGAAGATGGGGATTTTGTTCAGCCATAGGGTTGCGAACCTCAAGTACTTTCAGGCAAATAAGATGTCGCCGCTGTTTTCAGAGCTTAAGAACCTCATTGATAAATCCCTTGGCCTGCCGGGTGCGCTTAAGACAATAGTGAGGCTGGCCGGCGCAAAGGCAGCTTTTCTATATGGCCCTTATGCGGATGGTGAGGATGTCGGCAGTGTGGATCTTTTTATTATAGGAGCATCTTCCAATAACATAGGCGCAGGGCTAAAAGAACTCGAAGAAAAGTTTAGCAAGAAGATTAACTATACCGCAATTGACGAGTCTGAGTATAAAAACAGGAAAGAAAAGGGTGATGTTGATCTGGAAAAACTGCTATCAGGCAAAAGGATTACCTTGATAGGCAGGATTTAAATTTAAGCTTTCCCCTGTGGGGGACGGAGAGGGGGTGAACTCTAATGGCAGCTAAGAAGAAAGCAGCAAAGAAGAAAAAGAAATAGGTTAATGTTTCAGAGTATTTTGGGCTGGGGAGTGCAATCTCCAGCCCTCTTTTTTTATTTTGTAAACTTAGAAAACAACCGATGTACCTATATAAAATACTGATTCCAGATAAAAAATCAAGTAGTTTTTTGTAAGTCCTTGAAATCTCAGTATTTTTTATGAATATGCCAACGCCTGTGCAGGGGCAAATGCGGTATCGGATACAATTTCCCAGCAATCCACAGCAGAAAGTAGGCTCTTTACGAATTTTATGTTTGTAGAATGCCCTGTCCTGTTCGCTACAAGATGCCCGTATATAGGGAATCCTATCAGGGAGATATCACCAATAAAATCAAGTATCTTATGCCTTACGAATTCATCCTTGAATCTCAACCCCGATTTGTTCAATACTCCGTCTTCGCCAAGGATAACGGCATTGTCAAGCGACCCGCCTTTTGCAAGTCCGTTTGCCCTAAGATACTCAACATCCTTCACAAATCCGAAGGTCCTTGCCGGAGCAACTTCTCTTGCAAATGTTTCTTCATTCAGGTCAATGCTTAATTTTTGCTCGCCTAAGAGGTGGTGGTTGAATTGTATTCTGCATGTCAGTTTTCGGCCGTCGTACGGGAAAGCGGCAATTTCCGAATGGCCGTCATCAAAAAATACAGGTTTTGTAATGCGCAGGTAGGGCCTTTTCTTGCCTTGTTTTGCAATCCCGCCTCTCAGGATTATGTCAATCAGTTCGGTAGAGCTTCCATCAAGTATCGGTATCTCAGAGCCGTCAAGTTCAATGATAAGATTATCTATTCCTAATCCTGATGCCGCAGCGAGGATATGCTCGACAGTTTTTATCCTTGTGCCGTTATAGCCCAGGCTTGTCGCAAAGGCGGTGTCAACTACAGCGCCCACGTCAGCCCGTATCATGAGATTCTTGTCACTCCGGTAGAAAGCGATTCCTGTGTCTCTTGACGCCGGCTTCAGCTTTACAGTGACATGCGAGCCTGTATGAAGCCCGATGCCTGCAAAGCTTACTTCCCGCTTTATAGTTCTTTGTAAACGCACGACAATATGATAAGCAAATAAGATGCCAGAAAAAATATCTTTGAAGTCAAGGGGTTATGTGATATTAATGTTGTATATATTCATCAGATGTGTGGTTATCAACACACATGCGGTTATGATTTTTACGCCTCGCCGCCAACTACCATCTCAGGGATTCTTATTGTCGGCATTGCATCAGATACCGGCGCTCCCTGATCATCCTTGCCGCAGGTCCCTATTGAAAAGCCGAGATCAGAAGCAACCATGTCAATAGATTTTAGGATTTCAGGCCCGCTCCCTGTAAGCGTTGCGCCTCTTACAGGTTCTCCGATAACCCCATTTTTAATTATATAGCCTTCCTGAACATCAAAAACAAAGTCGCCGTTCACCGTATTAACCTGTCCTCCGCCCATCTTTTTGACAAAGATGCCTTTTGTAACTGATTTAAGGACGTCTTCAGGCATGGATTCACCGGGAGCGATAAAAGTGTTTGTCATTCGCGGAATCGGCCTGTTGCGGTATGACTCTCTGCGTCCGTTTCCGGTTGAGTTTGTCTGGTCCTGCATAGCTGTAAACCTGTCGTACATATACCCGATAAGCACCCCATTTTTTACAAGCACTGTTCTTTGTGCCGGTGTGCCTTCGTCGTCAAAGCGGAAGGAGCCTCTTTTGTTTGGAAGTGTTGCATCGTCAATAACAGTCACTAAAGGAGATGCGACTATCCCGCCGATTTTTTGGGAATATACCGAGAGTCCCTGCTGTGCAAGGTCAGCCTCAAGCCCATGCCCTATTGCTTCGTGTATCATGGTGCCGCCGGCCTCGGATGATATGACGACAGGCATCCTTCCGCCCGGCGCCCTTCTGGCATTAAGCATCATGAGCGAGCGCTCTACAGCTTTTAACGCAATATCTTCAGGTTTTACGCTCTCAAAAAGCTCAAAGCCGATAGAGCCTCCTGCCTGTTCATATCCGGTCTGGATTATGCCGTTATCGGATGCCACGATGTGGACAACCATAAGCGTATGAATACGCTCATCCTCTGCCGTAAAACCATCTGATGTTGCTATCTGGACTTTCTGCACAAAGTCGCGGTACCCGGCTAATGCCTGTTTTACCCTTTTATCAAAATCCCTTGCAGTCTTGTTTGCAGCCCTCACAAGTTCTATTTTTTTGTCTATAGGTATTTTTTCAGGAAGAAGTTTTATCGTGTAATCAACATTAGGTTTCTGTTTTCTAAGGTCCAGCGTAAAGTCTTTGTCTTCTGACTTCCCGCTTGCAAGATGTAATGCTTTTAAACTGCCGGCCAACTCTAACAATGCCTTTTCGGATATGTCGTTGCTGAAGGCGTAATAAGTTTTTCCGTTCGCTATCAGCCTTATTCCAACCCCTGAATCTACTCCTGTGAATATCTTTTCTATCTTATTGTCTTCAAGCTGTATGGATACAGGCCTTCTGTGTTCAACGAACACGTCTGCGTATTCCCCGCCTGAAGAAAGGGTCTTTTTAAGAATCTTTAGCAGAAGCTCGTTATCCAGCATTAATATCCTCGATTTTTGTCATTGCGCGGCAATCTCACCCGAATTGTCATTGCGAGCCCAACGGGCGTGGCAATCTTATTTATTATAGCATTAAGAAAAAAAGTTTAAGAGACTGCCATGATGATGGCGCCCTTTCATCACCTTTTTCTTTCTTGAAATTCCCGCGCTTGAAAGGGGTATGATTGAGGGGGAAATTGGGGAGAGAATAAATGAACATAACTGATTATCAAGGGAATGTTATCCGCCTGACTGATGAAAGACTTAAACATATAAAAGAGCATCCTGAAATGGCGATACACACCGATAAAATAAATGAAACCCTGTCATATCCCGATAGGGTTATAAAATCGCAGAGCGATAACGAAGCAAGTCTCTATTACAGACAATATGATAGGCTCTCAATCGGAGATAAGTATTTATGCGTTGTGGTAAAATTTAAGCAAGATGATGCTTTTGTAATTACAATTACAGCTTATTTTACGGACAGCATCAAGAAAGGAGACGTGCTATGGAAAAAGTAAAAGTCTGGTATGACCCTGAAGGGGATTATCTTGAAGTTATGTTTGAGAAAAAAGAAGGTTATTTCAAGGAAACAGCATCTGACCAGATAATGGAAAAGGTTGATATGGCGGGTAATGTTATCGGATTTTCAATCCTCAAGGTAAGCTCTCTTAAAGACCACCCTATAGAAGTAGCGCTTGCAGGGGCCAAATAGAAAGAGTGGATGAAAAAATCCAAGCTCATTTCTACTGTACCTGAACCGAAGAAAAGGAAAATAGGGTTTGAGGTCAGGGAAAGCATGGCGAGATATGGCGCATCCAGACGCAAGATGACTCCTTAGCTTTTCAGCCACTTCCGCACTATTGAACTTTCCCTCTCGCGTGGGGTAAGATTGAGGGGGGAAAATAGATTTTAAGAATATTACTACGAAAACCGAATGAATTTAATTGAAACAGGAATAGAAAAAGGACTTGTAAGGTTTGATGAAGAACGAAACTTCATCACTTACATCCATCAAAATAAAAAACGCAACTTCAGCAATCCAGAAGAAAAAGTTCAGGCAGAAGCATTTTTAAGTTTAGTTCTCATTTATGGCTATCCTGCAAACCGAGTTAAGAATTATGTATCGGTGCAGATGGGTTCGGAAACCAAAGAAGCAGACATCATAGTTTACGCAGACGATGAATGTGAAAGCCCTTTTATTGTTGCTGAATGTAAGAAAGAAGAAATAACCGACCAAGAATTTAACAAAGCCGTTGACCAAGCATACAGCTATGCAGTTGCTGAAGGCGGCAAATTTGTATGGATAACTTCACGAATAAAGAATGAGTATTACGAAGTTCCCGAAAAGAAACCCAAGAGCAGAATTTCAGCGCCAGATGTTCCGCAATTCGGAGTAAAGAAACTTGCACCTTACAAATATGTGAAAGGCGGAATTTCGCAAAGTGAAACAGGAGAAGCAGGAGAAGTAAAAGAGCCGACAGTTGATTATGGCAAGCAGCAAAAGTTTTTTGAACTTGTAGTTGTTAGCGAAAGCGAACTGACAAAAATTTTTATTCAGGCACATCAAGCCCTTTGGGGAGGCGGACAAAGAAATCCATCAGTAGCATTTGACGAGTTAGACAAACTTATCTTCTGCAAAATTTGGGATGAAAAGCATCCGAGAAAATCGGGCGACCCTTACGACTTTCAGATTTTCAGAGACGAAACACCCGATGAACTTTTAAAACGAGTTAAAGCATTGTATTCGCAAGGCAGAAAAAAAGACCCCGAAGTTTTTAAAGAGGACATTAACCTTTCAGCCGATGAAACGCAAACCATTGTAAAATATCTGCAACGAATTAACCTCAACAAAACCGACCTTGACAGCAAGGGCAAAGCATTTGAAACTTTTATGGATAGTTATTTCCGTGGCGATTTCGGACAGTATTTTACGCCACGACCTATTGTAAAATTTATTGTGGCCAGTTTGCCCATTAACAACTCAAAGCGGGTTTTAGATACAAGTTGCGGCAGCGGTGGTTTCCTCTTGTATGCGCTTGACAAAGTAAGAGAGCAAGCCAATGAATTTTACGATAAAGACAAAGAGGAGAAAGACCATTACAAACATTGGCACGACTTCGCAGAAAAGAATCTTTTCGGAATTGAGATTAATGACCAGATTGCAAGAACCGCCAAAATGAATATGATTATTCACGATGACGGACACACCAATGTAATTGCAGCAGACGGCCTTTTGAGCGATGAAGAATTACGCAACAAATCCAAGAACAAAGAATTTGAATACGACACTTTTGATTTCATAATTACCAATCCGCCTTTCGGTAGCATCATTAAGCAAACCGAAAAAGCATATATGCACCAATACAGTTTTGGCAAAAAAGAATTGGACTGGTTAAGCACAAACGGAACAACTAAAGAAATAATACGAGACAGCCAAAGCACAGAGATTTTATTTTTAGAACAGTGTCATAAGTTTTTAACCGAACAAGGTTATCTGGCAATCGTAATCCCCGATGGAATTTTAACTAACAGCGGTTTGCAGTATGTGAGAGATAATCTGGAAGAACTCTATCGCATTGTAGCAGTAGTTTCAATGCCTCAAACCGCTTTCACTAAGACGGGTGCAGGAGTAAAAAGTTCTGTTTTGTTTTTACGCAAGCATAAGGGAAAAGCATCCGAGAAAATTTCTAATCAGAAAACGAAACTGAAAACAACCTTAATGAAGGACAATAAGTTTATTGAAACAGTAGAGAAGTGGGAGAAAGAAAAAATTGTTGCAATAAAAAAAGTAGAGGATGAAGCAAAAAAGAAAAATCCAAAGTCAAGCAAAAAAGAAATCGGAGAATCGAGTAAAGAAGAAAAGGGGAAATTGCAAACTGCTTTTACCGACAAAGTGAACTTGCTGAGAGAGGAACTGGCTGAAAAATATCTTGCAGCCAAACAGCAGGTGCTTGACGACTATCCGATTTTTATGGCGATAGCCGAGGATATTGGATACGATGCCACAGGCAGAAACACAGGCAACAATGAGTTGATTGAAATTAGCAAAGAGCTTTCAAAATTTATTACTCACATCAACAAAACGGAAAAGTAATGAGCAGTTTTACCCTTTCATCAACTTTCAATAAAAACAAAGTCTTCATTCTCAATAGACGTGAGATTAAAAAACGGTTTGACCCTTTTTATTATGTTCCCGAATTAGTTGAACTGGAGAAAAAAGTTTTATCAAAGAAACCAAAACAGCTTCGTGAATATGTGCGTTCCATCGCAAGCGGAGCAACACCCAAAAGAGATGAAGAAGAAAAATATTATTCTGATATAAAAAACGGGGTACCATTTCTTAGAGTTCAAAATGTAACTGAATGGGGTTTGGATTTATCAGATGTAAAATATATCAACAAAGAAACTCACAATGGGTTATTAAAAAGAAGTCAAGTATTTGAAAATGATTTGTTGGTTACAATCACAGGAAGAATTGCAAGTGCCGCTGTTGCACCAAAAGGGTTTGAGGGAAACATTAATCAACATTCTGTTGTAATAAAAACTGAAAGCAAAGAAGTTAGTGAAATTCTTGCAGCATATTTGAATTGTTCAGTCGGACAAAAACTTGCACTTAGAAATACCACAGGCGGAACAAGACCTGCATTAGATTATCCTGCCTTGCTTTCCATTCCGATTTTGCACGACAAAAGAGTTTTGGAAATTACCAGACGAGTTGTTGAGCAGAAAAAACAAAACGAAGTCACAGCCGAAAAACTTCTTGCTGGCATTGATGATTATTTACTGAAAGAGTTAGGCATTGCTTTACCTGCACCACCAGAAAACACTTTGAAGAATAGAATATTTACTACTTCATTTAATAAAATTACGGGGCAAAGGTATGACCCAACCTATCACAGATTAAACTATGAGAAATTCATTAACTCATTGAAAAATTCTTCCTTTAAAATTTGTAAACTAAAAGACATAATTCTTTTCCTTGACTATGGTTTAATGCCTACACAAGATTATGCTTTTACGGAAGATGAAGGACTTCCAATGATAAGGGTTACAAATATTATGAAAGACGGCTACATCAATATGGATAAAGTGGAATACATCAAATTTAACACGCCTAAATTGAAAGATAAAATTGTTCAAGAAAATGACATACTAATGGTTCAATGTGGCAATACTACTGGAAAGTGTGCAATGGTTACAAAAGAGTTTATTGGTTATACTTATGGTTCATTTTCTTTTGCAATCAGAACGAACCCCAAAATAGTAAATCAACATTTTCTATTTTATTTGCTTAACTCAAAAATTGTTCAAGAGCAACTCAATAGAAGCATTACGATTACGTCGGTGAGACCAAATACCACAAAACCTGAAGTTGAGAATTTTCTTATTCCAGTTCCCCCGCTTGACAAGCAAAAGAAAATTGCCGAGCATATTTCCGCAATCAGAAAAGAAGCACAGCAACTGAAAGATAAAACGAAAGAAGAATTAAAAAAAGCAAGTAATGAAATTGAAAAGATATTATTAACGCAGTAAAAAAGATTAAGCCGTATATTTGTGTTAGGATAAAAAATGCCACAAACAATAAAGATACAGATCAAACCGCAGGTTTTGCAATGGGCAAGAGAGGAAGCGGGTTATAAAGCAGAAGACATTGCCACAAAACTGCATATTCCTACGGAAAGGTATTCCAACTGGGAAAACGACGGAAAAGAAATCCCTTTGGGAATGCTGAAAAGCATTGCCAACTATTACAAAAGACAGTTGGCTGTATTTTTATTGCCCACACCACCGCCAAAACTAAAAACGCCAAAGGACTTTAGAAATCTTGCCGTCAGTCAAGCCGGATTATCTCCCGACACACTCTTGGCAATGAGACGGGCACACAAATATCTTGAACTTGCAAGAAAAATATTAGGTGAGGGATATTGGATAAATCAATACGGATGGCAAAGGGAGATTGTCCCGATTAAATCGGGATTGAAAAAAGGAATACAAGTATTTGATGAAAAAATTACGGAATGGTTGAGAGGAAAACTTAAAATTACTATTGACCAGCAACAGAAGTTTTTTGGGTATGATGATGCTTTTAAAAAATGGCGAAACAGCATAGAGCGGGAACTTGGAATTTTCGTTTTCCAATTTTCTATGCCTGAAAAAGAATTGGACGGCTTTTGCTATGCAGGCGATAAACCGCCCTATGCAATTATTATCAATTCCGACACTTTTAAACCACGCAGGATTTTTACATTGTTTCACGAACTGGCTCACATTTTCAAACATCAATCTGGCATCTGCCTTCCTGATATTATCAGTGAAAAACAAGATATAGAATTTGAGTGCAACGATTTTGCAGGAAAATTTCTCATTCCTGATACAAATGTTTATCCCATAAAAAATATAAAAGACCTCGGTGAAGTGGCAAGACGATTTAAAGTAAGTCGTGAGGTTTATTTGAGAAGGAATTTTGAAAGAAGATTTGTCAACAAAAAAGATTTTTTTGGTATTCTGAAAGAACTGAAAGAGCAACCGCCTCCACCGAAAAAAGGTAAGAAACCCGGTGCGCCTGCGCCTCCGATTTTGAGTAAAAGCATAAGAGGAGAAAAGTTTTACAATCTGATTTTAGATGCAGTTTATAATAACAAGATTGATTATACAACTGCATCCGATGCCCTCGGAATGGGGTTTCACTACATTGCCGGCAATGAGTAATCAGGAAAAAATATATTGCTTTGATTCAAGCATTTTTATTTCGTTGAATAGAATTCAGAATTATATTCCCATACCAAATGTTTGGGAAGAACTTGAAAAACTTTTTAAAAATGATAGAATAATCTCCCACGAATTTGTTTATGAAGAATTTAATCCTGAAAGAAAAAATCCTGATTTTATTGCAAAATGGATAAAGGATAAGAAGGGATATTTTTTCGGAATTACAGACAAACAATCTAAAAAAGTAGAAGAGATTTTGCAAAAATTTCCTGACTTTATTGACGCTGAAAAGGAAAAGGATCAGGCAGACCCATGGATAATCGCTTTGGCTATTGAAAAAATGGAAGAAGTTACTTTGTTTGGACAGAACACATTGGTATATGTGGTAAGTCAGGAGAAAATTTCATCTTCAAAAAGAATTCCGGCAGTTTGCCGTGAATTCAAAGTGCCTCATATGAACCTTGACGATTTTCTTAAAGACAATGGTTGGCATTTTGGAATCATAAAACCATAATACCATATACAGGAAGGAGTTTAAGTGGACGGTTGTACTTAATTGAAATTCCTTCTCTCTCTGAGGAATCTGGGCATCGGGGAATAATCAGAGCCCGCGACCGGTTTTCGATAGCTCAAAAGTGCAAAAGAGCAGAAGAACAAGAGAGTAAAGGGTAGCTCGCCTCGGCGAGTCACTTCGTGAAAGTGCGGGAGATATTGAGATTGTGGAGGGAAAAAGATGAAATCTGAAATATATTTCTCTGTAAAAACACCTATAGGTATTGAAGTCAGAACCACCGTTCAGTATTGGGAATACCTTACTATATTCAAACATCCAATAATGAGAAATAAGGAAGATATTGTAAAGTTTGTTTTGCAGATGCCTGATGAAATAAGACAAAGCAAAATGGATAAAGAAGTCTTTCTTTATTATAAGCAGTCTGATAGAGTATATTGTGTGGTTGTCAAGCATACAGGAAAGGAAGGTTTTTTCCCTAACTGCATATCCTGTTGATAAGGTAAAGGAAGGAGAAATTGTATGGACAAAGTAAAAGTTTATTACAACAATGAGTCAGATACAATGGATATTTGGTTCGGCAATCCCGAGGATGAAGTCGTATGTGAAGAGGCGGGAGAAGGCATTATCCTTAAAAAAGATAAAAATGGGAAGACTATAGGGATTGAAAAGCTATATGTAAGCAAAACTGTCGGTATTGACAGGCCTTTGCCTGTCGAATTAGTAGTTGCTTAGAATACCGGCAGCCCTTCGGGAAAATATAATGGACGATTTTAAGGTCTTTTATGATGAAGAAGAGGATATTCTTTACCTTGCAAAAGAAGGCGAGGAAGCCGAAGTTGTAGAAATATCTCCGGGCGTGAATATGGAACTTGACAGCAAAGGCAAACTCATAGGCGTTGAACTGTTTAAAGCCTCGTATATGTTTAAAAATGTTCTTAAACCAATGGAGAAGAAACTCCAGTTTGCATAACTGTCGGAACGAAATCAGGCTTCATTTCCCTTTGAGGTAGAAGATGATTTTTATGCCCTTCGCAAAGTCGGTACCCACGACATAATCAAAAAGCCTTAATTCTCTCGAATCCTATATGCCGTTTACTTATCGATAGATATTGTCCTTATATGTTAAAATTTCATTAGCATTTCAAAGCTGTCTCAGGAGAAGATATGATAGGCGTTATAGGCGGAAGCGGGGTTTACGAGATAGATGGAGTTGTCATCAAGGAGGAGAAAAGAATCTCAACTCCTTTTGGCGAGCCTTCCGATTCTTACAGGATTGGCGAGATATCAGGGGTAGAGGTTGCATTTCTTCCAAGGCACGGCTCTCCGCATCACATTGCACCGCATAAGATTAACTACAGGGCAAATATCCGGGGTTTCAGAGAACTCGGAGCAGAAAGGATTATCTCTGTGAATGCGGTCGGAGGAATAAATCCCAAGCTTAAACCGGGCTCGATTGTCATTCTTAATCAGATTATTGATATGACAGAGGGCAGGGAGTCAACATTTTATGATGAAGAAGAAATCGTGCATGTGGACTTTACAGAGCCGTATTGTCCTGAGCTGCGGACAGCAATACTCACGGCAGGTAAAAACGCAGGAGTTGCGCTTAAAGAGAATGCCGTTTATGTATGCGTAAACGGCCCGAGGCTCGAGACTGCTGCGGAGATAAAGGCCTTTTCTTTGCTTGGCGCTGATGTGGTTGGAATGACAGGCATGCCGGAGGCGTCTCTGGCAAGAGAGCTTGCGATATGCTTTTCCGGGATAGGTGTTGTCACAAATTTTGCTGCCGGCATTTCGGGTAACAGGCTTACCACAACTGAGGTTGTAAGTACCATGGCAGAATCAGCGGAAGCGGTGAAGGCTCTTTTAGAAAGGACCTTTATCAGCATCCCTCATACAAGAAACTGCGGATGCAAGGACGCCCTTGCGAATGCAAAGATGTGATACTATATAAAATTCCCCATGGATACCATTCTTATAGTTGAAGACAGAGAATCAATGTCAGATATGCTTAAGGAGACCCTCAGGACTGAGGGCTACAGGACTATTACGGCAAAAGACGGGCCGGAAGGCATAAAAAAAATAAAAGAAAACAGGATTGACCTTGTCCTTACTGACCTGAAACTTCCCAGAAAAAACGGCATAGATGTATTAATGGCCGCAAAGGAAGAGAATCCTTTAATGCCGGTAATTGTAATGACTGCCTTTGGCTCCGTTGAGACTGCCGTGCTTGCAATTAAAGAAGGCGCATTTGATTTTATTACAAAGCCTTTTGATACTGACCATCTTCTTGTGCTTATGAAAAGGGCGCTTGAGACTCAAAGACTGATGACAGAGAATATGCTTATGAAAGAGGAGTTTTCATCACAGCTCGGACTGCCGAGGATAATAGGCAAAAGCGAAAAGATATCAGAAGTTGCCCAGCAGATACAGAAGGTTGCGCCGAGCAAGACAACGGTGCTGATTCTCGGTGAAAGCGGTACAGGCAAGGAATTGTTCGCAAGGGCCATTCATTACCTTAGCCCGAGAAAGGAATATCCGTTTGTCCCTATAAACTGTGCTGCCATACCGAGGGAACTATTGGAGTCAGAACTTTTCGGGCATGAAAGGGGAGCTTTTACAGGCGCTGATTTCAAAAAAATCGGCAAATTTGAACTGGCTGATAAAGGCACTGTGTTTCTTGATGAGATAGGCGAGATGGATACTGCGCTTCAGGCCAAGCTGCTAAGGGTTCTTCAGGAAGGGGAGATAGAAAGGCTCGGAGGCCTGAAAACGATAAAGATAGATGTAAGGGTTATCGCTGCAAGCAACAGGGATATTGAAAAGGCTGTTTCAGAAAAGGCTTTCAGGGAAGACCTTTACTACAGGCTGAGCGTATTCCCTGTCAGGATCCCTTTGCTCAGGGAAAGGGCTGAGGATATTCCTATGCTTGCAGAGTTTTTTCTTAACAAATACTGCGCGGAACTCAAGACGCCTTTGAAGACTGTCTCTGCCGAAGCCCTTGAAATGATGGTTGAGTATCCGTGGAAAGGGAATGTCAGAGAGCTTGAAAATACAATAGAGCGGGCCATAATATTATGCGACGGGAAGGTGATAATGCCTGAACATATAGCACTGAGGCCTTTAGCCTTTGAGTCGTACATGAAGAATCTCCCGATGGACGGAGCGCTTGAAGACGCCGCAAGAGAGGCCTTAAGAATTGCTGAAACGCAGAGAATAATAAAGGCGCTGAAAGAGACAAAGGGAAATAAAAGCAGGGCGTCAGAAATCCTGCAGGTGAGTTATAAAACGCTTTTGACAAAGATTAAAGAATATCATATAGAAGAATAGAACATCTAAAAATATACCGGAGGATTATAATGTCAGGACATTCCAAATGGTCTCAGATAAAACATAAAAAGGCTAATACGGACGCAAAAAGGGGCAGGGCCTTTACTAAGATCGTCAAAGAGATAGCGGTTGCGGCAAGGTTCGGAGGCGGCGACCCTGACGGCAATCCAAGATTGCGCACTGCCATAGAAAATGCAAAAGAGGTAAATATGCCTCATGATAATATCAAGAGGGCTATCATGAAAGGCACGGGCGAACTTCCCGGAGTTACGTATGAGGAAATCATGTATGAAGGGCATGGCCCTTCCGGTGTTGCCTTAATGATTGAGGTCCTGACTGATAACAAAAACAGAACCGTCCCTGAAATAAGACATATGATGGCAAAACATGGCGGGAGCCTCGGCGAAACAGGATGTGTTTCATGGATATTCGATAAAAAGGGTTACATTCTGGTTAATAAGGCGAAGGCATCTGAAGACTCTATAATGTCTGCTGCCCTTGATGCAGGGGCTGAGGATATGAAAAATGACCCGGAGGAAGAAAACTTTGAGATAATAACCGCGCCTGAGGATTTTAATAATGTTAAAGCTGCTCTTGATAAGGCAAATATTCCCGTTGAGTCAGCTGAAATAACCATGCTTCCAAAAAACTATGTAGCGCTGGACGGAAAGGCGGCAGAGCAGATGATCAGGCTTATGGATGCGCTTGAAGACCATGACGATGTCCAGAATGTATATGCAAATTTTGATATTCCTGACGAAGCCGCTGAGAAGGCAGTAAAATAATGAAAGGATGCACGATGCAAGATGCACGATATTTATTGAATATTTTTTCCCTTTATCCTGTATCTTGTATCCTGTATCATGCATCATGTAGGCTCTTGCAATATAAAAGCCTGTGGCGTTATTATAAATAACGAGATGGCAACTTCTATTCGCGCTACCCTTAAAAGAAAATTTCTTGCCGGGCTGATTGTCTCAATTCCTGCGGTAATCACTGTTTTAGTTATCGTATGGTTTTTTGAGTTTGTTGACGGCATACTGGGACCCCTTTACAACAAGATGCTGGGCTACAATGTGCATGGCCTCGGGTTCGTTTCTGCGGTAATTTTGATATTTCTTATCGGAATAATATCAACAAATGTATTCGGTAAAAAGCTGATAGAGTTTTTTGAAAAGGCTGTTGTCAGAATACCTGTATTCAAGGGTATTTATACGGCAATAAAGCAGCTCGTTGACGCATTCTCGCCTGAAAACAACAGTTCATTCAAAAAATTTGTAATAGTTGAGTATCCAAGGCCCGGCGCCTATGCCTTCGGCTTTCTGACAAAGGAGTGTACGATAAAAGCATCCAGGAGCGGCAAAGAAGCATGCCTGCGGGCGATATATGTTCCAACGAATAATCTGTATCTCGGCGAGATAGTTTTGCTGAGCGAGGGTGATGTTTTCTATACGGATATTCCCATAGAGGAGGGCATTAAGATAATACTTTCAGGCGGCATTGCCGCGCCGTCCCGGATATCGGAGTCAAAAGAATGAAACTTGCAGTGGTTATCCTTGCGGCAGGACGCGGTGAAAGGATGGGTTCTCCCTTGCCGAAGGTTCTGCATGGGATTTTTGATAAACCTATGCTGCAGTGTGTGATTGATTCCGCTGAGAGGCTAAGGCCACTTAGAATCGTTGCTGTGGTTGGAAAACACTTCAAAGAGATTAAAAAGTCAATAAAGCCTGGGAATATTTTATTCGCAGTACAGAAAAAACCCAACGGAACAGGCGATGCGCTTTTAAGGGCAAAGACATTGCTGAAAGATTTCAGAGGCACAATACTCGTATTAAACGGCGACGTCCCGCTCATTACATCAGAGACATTGAAGAAATTTCTGAGTCTGCACCAAACAGGCAGGAATCATATTTCTCTCATCTCTTTTGCTGCAACAAATCCTGCTTCATACGGAAGAATATTAAGGGACAGAAATAGTTGTATTAACGCAATTGTAGAAGATAAGGATGCGACAGAGGCTCAGAGAAAAATCACTGAGGTTAACAGCGGAGTATATGCTATAGAATCCGGCGTCTTATCCTTGCTTAAAGAAATTCCGCTAAATATTGCAAAGGGCGAGTATTATCTTACGGATATTATCGGCATCGCCGGAAACAAGGGCTATAAAATGAACGCCTGCTGTATAGGCTCTGAGGATGAGATGATGGGAGTTAATACAGCATCCGAACTGATGAAGGCGCGGAAAATATTCAGGGAAAGACTGGCTAATGCCTGGATTAAAAAAGGCGTTACATTTCTTGACCACGATTCAATCTTTATCTCAGGCAATGTTGTTATAGGAAAAAATACAATTATTTATCCTGATGTCTGTCTTGAAGGCAGGACAGAAATAGGCAGCGGATGCACTATATATCCGAATGTGCGCATTGTTGACAGCGTTATTAAAGATGGAGTTGTGGTGAAGGACTCTACCGTGATTGAGGGTTCTATTGTAAGGGCAAAGGCAGTGGTCGGCCCTTTTGCCCATATCAGGCCGGGATGCGATATAGGATCCGAGACAAAGATAGGGAATTTTGTTGAGATAAAAAAATCTTTGATAGGCGACAGGACCAAGGCGTCTCATCTCAGTTACCTTGGTGACGCCTCTATAGGAAAGGGCGTCAATATCGGAGCAGGCACCATAACATGCAATTATGACGGCAAAAAGAAGAGCAGGACAACAATAGAAGACGGCGCTTTTATAGGCAGCGATACACAGTTGGTTGCGCCTGTAAGAGTGGGGAAAGGCGCATACATAGGCGCAGGCTCTACCATTACCAAGTGCGTTCCTGCCATGTCGCTTTCAGTCAGCAGGGCAGACCAAAAGAACATAGAGGGATGGGCGATTAAAAGACAGTTCAAAGTTCAAAATTCAAAATTCAAAATTAACAAGAAAAAGAGAAAGTAGCATGAAATTTTTATTAAACTCTTCACTTTTAACTCTTAACTTTCAACTTTTGTGATATGTGCGGGATAATAGGCTATACAGGCAAAAAGAATGCGGTTTCAATAATACTTGAAGGGCTCAAGCGCCTTGAATACAGGGGTTATGATTCTGCGGGAATCGCATTTTTTAATGAAAGAGGCGTGGAGATCAGGAAGTGCACAGGGAAGATTAAAGACCTGTACGCGATTATAGACTCAGACAAACCGTTCAGCACTACCGCCATAGGGCACACAAGATGGGCGACGCATGGAAAGCCTTCAGAAGAAAATGCGCATCCTCACAAGTCAGGCGGGATAATAATCGTGCACAACGGGATAATAGAAAATTATCTGCAGCTTAAAAAGAAACTGATTGAGGAGGGGTATAAATTTACCTCGGAGACCGACACAGAGGTTCTATGCCATCTGATAGAAAAATATGCCGCTGATTATCCTTTGGAAGATGCTGTCAGGAAAGCGCTTAAGGAGGTCAGGGGTGCATATGCGCTTGCAGTGATAAATGAAAAAGAACGCGGCAAGATAGTTGGGGCAAGAAAGGACAGCCCGCTTGTTGTCGGCCTTGGCGATGGAGAATTTTTTCTTGCGTCTGATGTGCCTGCTTTTCTCAATTATTCAAGAGATGTGATATTTCTTGATGACGGAGAGATGGTTGTAATGACAGGCGACGGCGTGGTCGTGACGACCCTTGACGGCGAGCCTGTCCAGAAGGAAGTTGTATCTGTCTCGTGGAGCCCAGCCATGGCTGAAAAAGGTGGTTACAAGCATTTTATGCTTAAAGAGATATATGAACAGCCAAGGGCAATTGCGGATACTTTAAGGGGAAGGTTTTATCCTGAAAGCGGCCAGGTGAATATGGATGAGTTTGGCATAAAAGAGGAAGACCTGAGAAAGGCACAAAAGATTTTCATTGTTGCCTGCGGCACGTCATGGCATTCTGCCCTTATCGGAAAATACATGATAGAGGAATTAGCAAGGGTTTCCGTAGAAGTTGATATAGCATCAGAATTCAGGTATAGGAATCCTGTGATGGGGCAAGACAGCATTTTAATAGCTATAACGCAGTCAGGAGAAACAGCAGATACGCTTGCAGCCCAACGAGAAGCAAAGAGGCTCGGGACAAAGACTCTGAGCATATGCAATGTTGTGGGCAGCACTGCATCAAGAGAGGCGGATGCTGTGTTCTATACGCATTCAGGGCCTGAGATTGGCGTTGCATCAACAAAGGCATTCACCACGCAGATAGTAGGGCTTTATCTCTTTGCAGTGGGGCTAGGCAGGCTTAAGGGAACTGTAAGCAATGATTCAGCGATGGGATTGCTAAGGGATCTCCTTTTTCTGCCGGGGCTGGCCGAGAAGGTTATCGCGGCGGATAATGCAATTGAACGCATGGCAAAAGAACTGTTTAAGGCTGATGATTTTCTGTATATGGGTAGGGGAATAAATTATCCCATTGCGCTTGAAGGCGCGCTTAAACTCAAGGAAATATCTTACATTCATGCTGAAGGTTATCCCGCAGGAGAAATGAAACATGGCCCTATAGCGCTTGTTGACGAAGCGCTTCCGTCTGTTTTTTTAGTGCCAAGGGGTAGACTTTATGACAAGGTTCTATCTAATATAGAAGAAGTAAGAAGCAGGGGGGGCAGGATTATAGCAGTAACTGACGAGGGCAACAAAGGGGTATGCAGCCGTTCCGATTATTGCATCTCTGTGCCTGAAACTAATTCTTTTCTGTCGGCAATTCTAATGGCAATCCCGCTGCAGCTTCTTGCGTATCATATAGGAGTGCTGAGAGGATGCGATGTTGACCAGCCCAGGAATCTGGCCAAAAGTGTAACCGTTGAGTGAGAAACGCTTTGGAACCGGCAAAACACGCATAAGCTGTATTTGATGATTTAAAAAGGAGCTGTAATGTCAAATGAGACTTTATTGAAGGAGCTGAATCCCCGGCAAAAAGAAGCGGTGCTGCATGAAGGAAGCCCCCTTCTTGTGCTTGCCGGCGCCGGCAGCGGCAAGACGAGGGTCATCACGCATAAGTTTGCATATCATACAAAATCAAACAAGGTTTCTCCGCATTCAATATTTGCCGTCACTTTTACAAACAAGGCCTCCGATGAGATGAAGCGCAGAATAGCCTTGCTTATCGGAAAGGATATGGATGGTTCATGGATAGGCACATTCCATTCGCAGTGCAACAGGATACTCAGGAAGGAGATAAAGGCGATAGGATACAATAATAATTTTTTAATATACGATGCTGATGACCATTGTAATCTTATAAGGCACATACTGAAGGAATTCAGGATATACGAGGCGATGTATAAAGGGGTTGCTTCAAGGATAAGTTCTTTGAAATCTTCACTTGTAACCCCGAGCAGGTTTCTTTCTAAGACAGACGGTTTCGGTTTTGATGAAAAACTTGCGAAGGTATATGTGAGATACCAGGATGAACTCAAGAGGTCCAATGCGCTGGATTTTGACGACCTTATAATGCTTGCGGTAAAGCTTTTTGAGGAAAACCCTGCATTGCTTGAAAAATACCGGGCTATATTTAATTATGTTCTCGTTGACGAATTTCAGGATACCAACTATGCTCAATACCGCCTGTTAAAATTGCTTGCCGCAAGGGACAATATCTGTGTTGTCGGCGACGACGACCAGAGCATATATAAATTCAGGGGCGCTGATGTCAGAAATATTCTTAACTTTGAAAATGATTTTCCGCGGGCCAAGGTCATAAAGCTTGAACAGAACTATCGCTCAACACAGAACATACTTGATGTCTCAGGCGCTGTGATAGCAGGAAATAAGGACAGAAAATCAAAAAAGTTATGGACCGAGAGGGGCTGCGGCGAGAAGGTCTATCATTGCTGGTTCAACACAGAGGAGGACGAAGCGAAGCATGTAGCAGCAATGATAAAGGAACTTTACCTGAAAGGCGAGTGCCGCTATAAGGATTTTGCCGTGCTTTACAGGGTAAATTTTCAGGCCAGGGCCATAGAGGACGCCCTTAAAGACGAGATTATCCCATATCGTGTTATGGGCGGAATAAGCTTCTATCAGCGGAAGGAAATAAAGGATATTATTGCATATATGCGGCTTGCCGTAAATCCTGACGACAATGTAAGCCTCAGACGGATAATAAACTGCCCTCCAAGAGGAATAGGCGCTGCAACGCTTTCAAAGGTGGAGCATGAAGCAAAAAACAAATCGCTGAGCCTGTTTGCTGCGATTAAGGCGATATTAAAGGCAAACAGCGTTGCCTTGTCTGTGAGGGAGAAACTCAACGGCTTTGTCAAAATCATAGATCATATCACTGCTGATGAATACAGGTCGGCTGCTGACATGCTTAATGCGATAATTGAAAAAACAGGATATATGGATTTTATTGAGGAAGAGAAAACTCATAATATATATGAACTCATTGCGTCTGCCGAGGGAAAAGATATAGGCGACTTTAGCGACAGGGCCGTGCTTTTAACAGCCATGGATGATGTTAATGCAGCGAATTCCGTGTCGCTCATGACGCTGCACAGCACAAAAGGGCTGGAGTTTCCTGTTGTTTTTGTTGTCGGGCTTGAAGACGGCCTAATGCCGTATTTTAAGGCGCTTCAGAATGAGGATGAGATATCCGAGGAGCGGAGATTATTCTATGTAGGCATGACGCGCGCAAAGGATGTGCTGTGGCTTACCGGCACGAAAAAAAGAAGGCTGTACACAAAGGTGCAGGAACAGGAGCCGTCAAGATTTCTTGCCGATATACCGCAGCAGTGCTGCCAGCGCATAGAGAAATCGGCGAGCCCCCAGCCTCTCGCAGTCCTGGCAAGGAAAACTGTTCAGTTTAAAAAGCCGATGTTGTATGTTGTCGGCTGCAGGGTAAAGCATCCCAAATGGGGCGTAGGTGTTATAAGGGAATGTTACGGGGATGGAGATGAACAGAAAGTCATGGTAAATTTCCCTGTTGTGGGAGTAAAGAGGCTGGCTCTCAGAGTTGCAAACCTTGAGAAGATATGAAAATATCTGTTGCATACATATCAAAACTTGCAAGGCTGTCGGTTTCCGAGAAAGAAGCGGAGGCTTTTAGCGCGCAGCTTCAGGGTATCCTGAGTTATATGGAAAAGCTGAATGAACTTGATACAAAAGATGTTGAACCGACTTCTCATGTAGTATCATTAAGCAACGTAATGCGCGATGATATTCAGAGAGCTTCGATATCAAGGGAAGATGCGCTTGCGAATGCTCCTGACCGCACTGATAAATTTTACAGGGTGCCAAGGATAATAGAATGAAGGAGGCCTTATGTTAAGGTGCATGCTCAGGGCGAAGATACACATGGCAAGCGTGACAGAGGCAAATCTTGAGTATGAGGGCAGCATCACCATAGATGAGGTTATACTCAAAAGAGCGGGAATCCTCCCCTATGAGCAGGTCATGATAAGCAACCTCAACAACGGCGAGAGATTTGAAACATATGTGATACCCGGCAAAAAAGGCTCAGGAATGTTCTGCCTTAACGGCCCAACTGCGCGAAAGGGCGCTGTCGGGGACAGGATCATCATATTCTGCTACGGATATTTTGAAGACAGGGGCATAAGAAAGTTCAAGCCAAAAATAGTAATCCTCAATTCAGGGAACAGGGTTGTAAGGGTTAAGTAAATTCAGGTAATACCGGATGAAACTATTTCTTCCAAGATGAAAATCCTCGTTACAGGCGGCGCGGGATATATCGGAAGCCATGTTGTGAAGGCATTGGGAGAGGCAGGTTATGAGGTTCTGACCTATGACAATCTCTCCACCGGCAATAAATGGTCTGTTTTATATGGCGAGCTGATAGCCGCTGACCTTTCAGACAAAGAAACATTAAAGAAAACAATTGTCAGGTTCAAGCCTGATGCCATTATGCATTTTGCCGCATCCATAGTTGTTCCCGAAAGCGTAAGAGACCCGCTTAAATATTACAGGAATAATACCGTCAATACCCTGAATCTTCTGGATGTCATGCTGGAGCAAGGCATAGGCAAATTTATTTTTTCATCAACTGCCGCTGTTTATGGCAACGCTGAAAAAATGCCGGTAGGCGAGAACGCACCAATATCTCCTGTCAATCCCTATGGCTCATCAAAAATGATGGCAGAAAAGATTTTGAGAGATAGGCATCTGGCGGACAATGATTTTAATTATGTATCGCTGAGGTATTTTAATGTCGCGGGCGCTGACGCCGGGTGCAGGATAGGACAGGCATACAAAGCAGCAACGCATTTGATTACAAGGGCTTTAAAGACAGCCAAGGGAGAATTTCAGAAGTTGCAGGTCTTCGGGACCGATTATCCCACTACTGACGGAACTTGCATAAGGGATTACATCCACGTTGATGATATTGCGAATGCTCACATCCTTGCCCTCAAATATCTTTTGGACAAAGGCAGGAGCGAAGCCTTTAATTGCGGGTATGGGCACGGATATTCTGTTCGCGAGGTTATTGCTGCCGCTAAAAAAGTAACAGGGATTGACTTTGAAGTTGAGGAAACGGGCAGGAGAGAAGGAGACGCATCAATCCTGATTGCTGATAACACAAAAATAAAACGGGAACTCGGCTGGCAGCCTAAATATGACGACCTTGAATATATAATTAAGACTGCATGGAAGTGGGAAAATAATTTTCATGGAAAATACAGTTAACTAAGGAGGCCGTGTCTGTCTTTCGGCAATCTTAAACTACCTTTATAAAAATGAAGATGGCAGTGCTACATATTAAGCCGTTCTAAGTTCTCATGCGGGGCTATACGCTCCATTTCATTACGACTTCAGCCCCTATTCTGATTGGCCCGTGAATCTTGCCTCAATCCAACCCCAGCCTCCTTTAGCCCCTTAAAAATTTCTCTTGACAGAAAAATACTTTTTGCCATAAACTGAACGTAGGTTCACATGAACAAGCGTTCAGGTATAAAGTCAAAGAAGAGAATCCTTGACGCCGCGATGAGGGTGTTCTCCGAGTACGGCTATGCGAAGGCAAATATGAGGATGATAGCAAAGGCCTCCGATATAAGCACCGGGGGGCTTTATCTTTATTTTAAAAACAAGGAAGACCTCTATCTGACTCTGATGAAAAGCAAGATGGACGACTTTGCCGGCATGACAATGGAGTCGGTAAGCGATATTGCCGACCCGGCAGACGCCATGGCTGCCTTCATAACAATAAATCTTAATTATGCAAAAAAACATAAAGAGCTTATCCTCCTTCAGGGCAGGGAGCTTGGGTTTACATTCGGGCTTGAGATGAAAAGAAAATTTTTCAAAAAACAGAGAGGACTCATAGAGGATATTATCAGGCAGGGGATGCAATCAGGCATATTCCGGAAGGTAAATGTGCCGGAAACTGCCAAAGTAATCTTCAGTATCATAAGGGGTTTTGTTTTGGGTATCGTTGTAGAGCCTGATGCGCTTTTCACGCCCGCGGAGTGCAGCAAGCTGCTGCTTAACGGCCTTCTGAAAAAGGAGTAAAAAATGAAAAAGATTGTTTTTTCAATGTTGTTTATTTTTTTATCGGCTGCAAATTGTTATGCAGTTGAATACAGCCTTGAAGACCTCTATAAAATTGCATTGGAACGTTCTGAGAGAATAAAAATATCAGAGGAAGACCTGTTCATTGCGCAGAAGGGGAAGGATAAAGCGGCGGCAGCGCTTATGCCAAAGCTCTCGGGTTTTGGAAGTTATACGAAATATACGGAAGATAAATATTCTCCTTCAAACACGCTTATTCAGCCTGATGATTCGAAATCATGGGGAGTGAGGCTGGACCAGTCATTTTCACTGAGTGGAAGGGAGCTTACCGCTTTTAGCATATCTAAAGGGAATATTGAGAAAAACAGATTTGACCTCCATGCAGCTAAAGAGGAATACCTTCTTAGCGTCTCTGCCTCATATTATGAAGTCCTGAGGGCGAAGAAGGCTCTGGATATTGCAAAGGCGAATGTTGAAAGGTTAACAAAACACAGGGACGCTGCAAGTGTAAGATTAAAAGTTGGAGAGGTTACAAAGACCGCACTTCTAAGGGCCGAAGCAGAGCTTTCAGGTGCACAGTCAGAGGAGATAAAGGCAAAAAATGCACTGGAGCTTGCAAGGGCTGTTCTTGCAAGGATTGTCGGCATTGCGAGGGATTATAGTTTAAAAGACCCCGGGCATCCCGGGGTTGACAACCTATTGGCTCCGGAGCCGGACTTAGTGACTGCCGGCTGCCAGCCGGAACCAATGAACTGTTTTAAAACAATCGCTCTTTCGGAGCGGGTTGAACTCAAGGGGCTTGAACTTCAGAAAAAAATCGGACAGGAGCAGGTTAAATACACACAAGGCTCTTACTGGCCCACGCTTTCCATAGAAGGCGTGTATTCGAGAAAGGATGAAGACCCGGCAGCTTCAACTCTCAATAAAGAAAGCGCATACGGCGGGCTAAAGATAAGCATTCCGATTTTTGAGGGAGGGTTGAGGGATGCGGAGGTAAAAGAGGCAGAGGCAAAGCAGAGACAGGCAGCGCTTTTATATGAGGATAAAAAGAAGTCGATAGACATCGAGGTTGAAAGCGCCTATCTCGACCTGATAACCCAGAAGGGAATCATGGAAAAGTTCGGGGCACAGCTGACTTTTGCAGAAGACAACTATAAGGCTGTTTCAAAACAGTTTGAGTTCGGCCTTGCAAGCAGCATTGATGTTATGGATGCAAACACACTTCTTGTCACAGCAGAAAGGCAGCTGACCGATTCCCTGTATAACTATAAGTTGTCAGATTTAAGGCTGAAACGTGCGGCGGGGATACTTCTGAAGACAGCCGAATCAAAAGTAAAATGAAAATATACGGCGAGGGTGACTGAATGGAAACAAAAATAAACATCAAGATTAGAAACAATATTGCGCTGATTCCATTTGCCGTCTGCATGGCGGTTATATTCGCAATCTCGTTTTTGCCTGCTTGTTCAGGCAAGAAAGAACAACAGGAGAAAAAGCCGGCAGCGCCTGTGACTATAGGCGCTGTGATTAAAAGAACAGTCCCTGTTCAAATCCGCGCAATAGGGAATGTTGAGGCTTATTCAACAGTCTCTATTAAGGCGCGTGTCGGCGGCGATCTTACGCATGTTTATTTCAGAGAGGGCCAGGATGTTAATAAAGGCGACATGCTTTTCACGATAGATTCCCGGCTTTATAAGACGGCGCTTGACTCTGTCAAGGCTAATCTGGTTCGTGACACGGCGTTGGCTAAAAAAGCAGAGGAGGATTTACGCCGCTATACCGAGCTGTTACGCGATGAACTGGTCAGCCGTTCTCAGTATGAACAGATTTTTGCCAATGCTGAGGCGCTTAAGGCCACCGTGGAAGCTGATAAAGCGGTTGTAGAAAACGCCCGGCTTCAGGTTGAATACTGCACAATATACGCCCCCATCGCAGGCAGAACAGGCAGTCTCTTAGTGAATCAAGGGAATCTGGTTAAGGCAAATGACGATAAGCCGATGGTAGTTATAAATCAGATTCAGCCCGTGTATGTCAGCTTTTCTGTCCCTGAAAAAAATCTTGCCGAGATTAAGAAATATACGGCAATAGGAAAATTAAATGTTGAGGCATTTTTATCACAGGAAGACAAAAAATCTTTTCATGGTGTTTTGTCTTTTATGGACAACACCGTGGATACCGCAACCGGCACAATCAAGCTTAAGGCAACCTTTAGCAATAAGGAAAAAGCCCTTTGGCCGGGGCAATTCGTAACTGTCCTGATTACTCTGTCAAATTTACAGGATGCGGTAGTCGTTTCCACACAGGCAATACAGACAGGACAACAGGGACAATTCGTATTTGTTGTGAAAGACGGGATGGCGGAACTTCGTCCGGTTACTGCCGGTGTAACATACGAAGATGTAACGGTTATCGAAAAGGGGCTGTCGGCAGGCGAGCAGGTGGTTACTGACGGCCAAATGCGCCTTATGCCAGGAGCAAAGGTAGAGATAAAAAACGCTCAGGGGCAAAATAGCAATGGCCAGAAAGAATCTTCAAAAACCTCAAATCCTGCAAAAGATAAAGTGAAGTGAATATTTCGGATCTATTTATAAAACGTCCTATAATGACCAGTCTGGTCATGTTGGCAGTTATGCTTTTCGGGGTTTTTGCATACAGGCTTCTGCCTGTTAATGACCTGCCGAACATTGATTTTCCGACAATACAGGTTAGATCCAATCTGCCGGGAGCGAGTCCTGAGACGATGGCCAGCGCTGTCGCAACCCCTCTGGAGCGCCAATTTTCTACAATTTCCGGCCTTGACTCAATGACATCTACCAATGGCCAGGGGATCTCGATTATCACGCTCAAGTTTGCTCTGGAGCGCGATATAGACGCTGCGGCGCAGGATGTTCAGGCTGCGATATCCATGGCTGCGCGCCAATTGCCTCAAGACATGCCGAGTCCGCCTTCATACAGAAAGGTAAATCCGGCTGACCAGCCTGTTTTATATCTGGCGCTCAGTTCTCCGACCCTTCCCCTGTCGGATGTTAATGAGTTTGCCGATACAATCATTGCGCCGCGTGTATCAATGATAAGCGGTGTGGCGCAGGTTCTTGTTTACGGCTCGCAAAAGTATGCAGTGCGGGTTCAGCTTAACCCTCAGGCTCTCGCAAACCGTGAGATAGGCATAGATGAAGTTTCGGCGGCTTTGGCACGGTGGAACATTAACCTGCCGACCGGCGGACTTCAGGGAGAAAAGCAGGCATTTACCATACAGGCAACAGGACAGCTTTACAATGCAGAGGCATTTAAGCCGATGGTAGTAACGTACCATCAGGGATCGCCTGTTCGCCTGCAGGACATAGCCGAGGTTGTCGACAGTGTGGAAAATGATAAAATTGCGGCATGGTATAACTCCGGAGGAAAATCCACGAGGGCTATTGTTTTGGCTATTCAGCGGCAGCCGGGCACGAACACCATCGAAGTGGTAGACAGCATAAAGCGGCAAATTCCAGGTTTTCGCAGTCAGTTGCCCGGTAATGTTCAGCTTAACATACTTTTCGACCGCACAGAATCAATCAGAGATTCGGTCGCTGACGTTAAATTCACTCTGGCGCTTACAGTAGCGCTGGTTATTATGGTAATCTTTCTTTTTCTTCGCAACCTGTCTGCCACAGTCATCCCAAGCCTTGCCCTTCCGCTCTCAATTATCGGCACTTTTGGGGCAATGTACGGACTTGGATTCTCGGTCAACAATATAACACTGATGGCGCTGACACTGTCTGTGGGTTTTGTGGTGGACGACGCCATAGTGATGCTCGAAAATATCGTACGCCACATGGAGCACGGCGTAAAGCCGATGGATGCGGCATTCAGGGGTTCGAAGGAAATAGGCTTCACTATCATATCCATGACACTCTCACTCGTGGCGGTTTTTATTCCGGTTCTTTTTATGGGTGGAATGCTTGGAAGAATTTTGCACGAGTTTGCCGTGACTATCACGGTTGCAATACTAATTTCAGGAGTTGTTTCCCTTACCCTTACGCCGATGCTTTGCAGCCGTTTTCTCAAACCGCATACCGAAAAGCATCATGGACGTTTATACGATATTATGGAAGGATTTTTTGACGGTATGCGCAATCTTTATGAGAAGACCTTAAAGCGTGTGCTTGCCGTGCGCCGTGCCGTGCTGGTAATTACCGCGGTAATGACGGTGCTAACAGTCTGGCTTTTCACAAAGATGCCGACCGGCCTTCTTCCGCCTGATGACATCGGAGCTATATTCGCAATTACAGAAGGCGCGCAGGGTATCTCATTCGAGGACATGAAGCGAAACCAGCAGAGACTTGCCGGGATCGTCATGGAAGACCCGAATATTCAGGCTTTCATGTCGTCAGCCGGGGCAAGCGGAACACGCGTCGGTTCTAACAGCGGTTTCATGTTCCTTAAGCTTAAGCCCAGGCACGAGCGAAAGTTGAACGCAGACCAGATTATTCAGAATCTCCGGCCTAAGGTAATGGGTGTGCCTGGCGTCATGATGTTTATGCAGAACCCGCCGCCTATACGGCTTGATGCGACTCTGTCAAAGGCGCAGTACCAGTTTGTTCTTCAGAGCCCTGAGACGGATGAGCTTTATAAGCATGCTACTGACTTCGAGATGAAGGTGCGGGGATTGCCGATGATTCAGGATGTGACCAGCGATTTGCAGATCAAAAATCCGCAGATTAACCTTGAAATCGACAGGGATAGGGCGGCAGCCTTTGGCGTCACAGCGCAGCAGATTGAGGACTCCCTGTACTCTGCGTATGGCGAAAGGCAGGTTTCGACCATATATTCTCCTTCAAACCAGTATAAAGTGATTATGGAAGTCGAGCCGCAGTACCGGATGGATCCGTCAGCGCTTGGCTTGCTCTATGTCCGTGCGAATACGGGGCAGTTGGTTCCGCTGTACTCGCTGGCTACTCTTAAAAGGGGTCTCGGCCCTTTGTCTGTTAACCACCTTGGACAGATCAATGCCGTTACTATCTCATTTAACATCAAGCCCGGCACTCCGCTCGGTAAAGCAGTGACGGCAATAGAGAAAGAGGCTAAAGCCCTGCCGGCATCCATCACAACCGGCTTTCAGGGAACTGCTCAGGCATATCAGGCCTCGACTAAAGGGCTTGCCATGCTTCTCGTCCTAGCCATTGTTGTTATATATATCGTGCTCGGCATCCTTTACGAAAGTTATATCCACCCTCTAACTATTCTCTCAGGCCTCCCGTCAGCCGGTTTTGGAGCGCTCATAACTCTCTTAATATTCGGCAAAGACCTGAACCTATATGCCTTCGTGGGTATTATTATGCTCATCGGCATAGTGAAGAAGAATGCCATCATGATGATTGACTTTGCGCTAGAGGCGCAGAGAAACGAGGGCAAGAAGCCGGTGGACGCCATTTACGAAGGCGCCATTATCCGTTTCAGGCCTATTATGATGACTACGATGGCTGCGCTTATGGGCACGCTTCCTATTGCAATCGGTTTCGGCGCAGGAGCGGAATCACGGCGTTCTTTGGGCCTTGCTGTTGTCGGAGGGCTTCTATTTTCACAGATTATGACACTTTATATAACTCCGGTTTTTTACGTTTACATGGAGGCATTTCAGAAAAATATTTCCCGCCGGTTTGGGAAAAAAGGGAATAGGGATAAAGAAATTCTCCACAGCGTCAACTGAATTACTGAGGATAAAAATGGAAGATGGCAGAATATTAACTAACGGCAATCACAAAAGGAAGATAATTATCGCCTTTGTTTTTGCCGCTGTTTCAATCGCAGGAATTATTGCAGGTTTCTTTTATGTCAGATATAAGAGCACCCATATCTCAACAGATGATGCCTTTATTGACGGCCGTATTCATACCATATCCTCTAAGGTGCAGGGGACAATAAAGAATATATATGTCAATGACAACCAGCTTGTAAGGAAGGGAGATATCCTTCTTGAGATAGATTCTGAAGATTACGGTTTGCGTACAAAAGAGGCATTATCAGGGCTTGACGCTGAAAAGGCAAAGATATCTGAAATTAAATATAGGCTTCAAACAGCAAAACAGCAGTTCGAAGAGCTTAAGGCAGCACTTGGAGCTGCAAAGGCTAACCTTGAGCTTCAGGAAGCAAACATGAGGCAGGCAGATGCGGATTTGAAAAGGGCAGAGAATCTCCTGAAAGAAGAGATTATTCCGAAAGAAAAATACGAGAAGATAAAAACAGGATACGATGTTACATTTGCGCAGGTAAAGGCTGCCATGGAAGAACTCAGCCGAATGCAGGCGCGTCTTGAAACGCAGAAGGCATTTATCAAGCAGACAGAGTCTTCCATAGAGCCGCAAAAGGCATTGGCAAAACAGAAAGAGGCGTTGCTTGGAGTTGCAGCGCTTAACCTGAGTTATACAAAGGTTATTGCACCGGCTGACGGTTATGTGACTAAGAAATCAATAGAGCAGGGCAATTATATTCAGGCAGGACAGCCTTTGATGGCTGTTGTGCCGCTTGATGATATATGGGTTATGGCAAACTATAAAGAGACACAGCTTGCAAGGGTGAGGGTTGGCCAGAAGGTTGAGATTAGGGTTGATACATATACAGCCAAAAAATTCAGCGGCAGGGTTGAAAGCATTATGGCCGGTACAGGCGCTGTCTTTTCACTGTTCCCGCCGGAGAATGCAACAGGAAATTATGTCAAGGTCGTGCAGAGGATACCTGTAAAGATTATTCTTGATAAGGGGACGGACCCGGAGCGAATTTTAAGGATAGGGATGTCTGTTGAACCGACAATAATTGTGGGAAAATGAGTAAGTGGATTATTGCATTAACAGTAATGCTGCCCACTCTTATAGAGATTATAGACACCTCGGTTGTTAATGTCGCCCTTGATCATATCCGAGGAAGCCTTTCCGCAGGCATAGACGAATCAACATGGACAATAACCTCTTATCTTGTTTCTAACGCAATAATAATACCGATGACAGGATGGCTCAGCAGGTTTTTTGGAAGAAAGAGGTATCTGATTTTTTCTATATCATTATTCACCCTGAGTTCGCTGCTTTGCGGTTCTGCATGGAGTCTCCAGAGCCTCGTATTTTTCAGAATCCTTCAGGGCATCGGCGGGGGCGCCCTGCAGCCCATTTCCCAGTCTATACTCCTTGAGACATTTCCACAGAGGCAGCACGGCATGGCAATGGCGATATTTGGCGTGGGAATAATGTTTGGCCCGATTATCGGCCCTTTGCTTGGGGGCTGGATTACTGATAACTGGTCATGGCACTGGATATTCTTTATCAACATTCCCATAGGCATTGTCTCAATCCTGATGGTAATATTTTTTATAGTTGATCCGCCTTATATGAAGGGGATGAAGATGAAGATAGATTACTGGGGGCTTGCATTCCTTGCAATCGGACTTGGATGCCTCCAGATAGTGCTTGATAAAGGGCAGATGGAGGACTGGTTTTCATCAGGATTCATTACATGGCTTACGATAATATCTGTTTCATCACTCATTCTTTTTGTGATAATTGAGTTCTTTGCAGAGCATCCTATAGTTAATCTGAAGACATTTAAAAACCTGTCCTTCACTATGGGAAATCTCGTGATGTTCTTTGCGTTTTTCAATCTCTTTGGAAGTATTGTGCTTCTTCCGATATTCCTCCAGACACTCATGGGCTATACTGCTACGCTTGCCGGAGTGGTGCTTGGTCCCGGAGGAATCGCAACTCTTATAGCTATGCCCGTAGCGGGAATGCTTGTGACAAAGATGAATCCCAAGATACTGCTCGGTTCCGGCATAATCATAGCAGCTTATTCCACTCATTTAATGTCCTTGTTTAATCTTAATGCGGATTTCAATACAATTATATGGCCGAGGGTGGTGCTCGGTGTCGGGATGGGTTTTCTCTTTATTCCGCTTACAACAATGACAATGGCAAATGTGAAAAAGGAAGATATGGCAAATGCATCGGCTATCTATAACCTCCTCAGAAATCTTGGCGGCAGCTTTGGCGTTGCATTTATCACAACTATGATTGCAAGGCGAGCGCAGTTTCATCAGGTGCGAATAGTAGATCATCTTACACCGTTTGATGCTGCTTATCAGGCGGCATCTTCAAAGGCAGCCCAGTTGTTTCAGTATAGAGGTGTTCCGGCGTCCGAGTCCGCTGATGCGGGACTGAGCGCCATCTATAATCAATTGCTCAGGCAGGCTTCCATGCTTTCATTCAATGACGCTTTTTATATGTTGGGCGTGCTTTTGATCTGCACGCTTCCACTGGTGTTATTTATGAAAACTGCAAAGAGAGGATTAGTTCACGGAGACATGCATTAAAATAAAAATGTATTTTTTGGGTTAAAATAAACAGATGGAAACGGCAGTCATGAAAGGCAGGAGGTAAAATATGAGAAGAGTTGTTTTAACCCCGATATTATCAGGGCTTCTGTTAGTTCTTCCTTACAGCGCAGGGGCTGAGGAGGCCATAAAAACGAGCGAAATTCTCAATCTAAAAAGGTGTGTTGAAATCGCCCTGCAAAAACACCCTGATATAGTTGCCGCTGCGGGTGAGGTAGAGGTAAATCAGAGCAGGATCGGCCAGGCAAAGGCTAATTATTATCCTCAGGTAGACCTGTCGTCAGGCTATAAAAAGTATTCGCCTGTTTCCAAGACCTCAAATAGTTCCCTTGACGAATATAAGAGCAGCGCAACGCTTACACAGAACATCTTTGATTTTGGAAAGACCGCAACCCAAGTGGAAATTCAGACGCTGAACCGCGAATCAACAAATTCTGACCTCAGGAATATAAAAGAAAGAGTAGTCTTAAATGTTAAACAGGCGTATTACGGATTTCTACAGGCAAAACAGAACAGGGAGGTTGCCTTGGAAACCGTTAAACAGTTTGAACAGCACCTTCAGCAGGCAAAGGGGTTCTATGAAGCCGGCACAAAACCGAAATTTGATGTGACAAAGGCGGAAGTTGATTTGAGCAATGCAAAGCTTAATCTTATAAAGGCGGAAAATGCCCTGAGGATAACAAGGGTTGTTCTTGACAATGCGATGGGCATGCCTAATGCTCCTGAATACACGATTGAAGATGTCCTTTTATATCAGAAGTACAACATGACTCTTAAGGATGCGATTGATAAGGCATACGAGAACAGGCCGGACCTTAAGTCAGTAATTACAAAGAAGTCTGCTGCAGAGTCCTCCATAGACCTTGCGAAAAAGGGATACTATCCTACACTGGCAGGCAATGCCGGTTATGACTGGTCAGGTGAAAAACTTCCGCTGCAGGATGGCTGGAATGTTGGCGTGACCATTACGATACCGATATTCAGCGGCTACCTGACCGACCATCAGGTGCAGGAGGCAAGGGCGAAGCTGAATGTGCTTAAGGCGCAGGAGGAATCATTCAGGCAGGGTGTCCTTCTTGAAGTTCAGCAGGCATATCTTAATCTGCGGGAGGCTGAGGAGAGGATTTCTACCGCGCAGCTTATTGTAAAGCAGGCACAGGAAAACCTTGAGCTTGCAAACGGCAGATACGCAGCAGGACTGGGGAATCCCGTGGAAGTTACGGACTCTCAGATTGTATACAGCAATGCAAAGACATCGCATATTCAGGCTCTCTCGGACTACAATGTTGCAATTGCAAATCTTGAGAAGGCAATGGGGGTTAGATGATGAAGAAGATTCTTATCGGCATCGCAATTGTTATTGTGCTCGGCATTGTTGTCTTTTTTGCATTCAGGAAGAAAGAGAACGGATTAAACTTCAGAACCGAAAAAATCAGCAGGGGTGATATAGTTGAGACGGTTACTGCTTCAGGGAATGTAAATGCGGTGACCACCGTTCTTGTCGGCACTCAGGTCTCAGGGACAATAAAGACTATTTATGCTGATTTCAATTCGCCTGTTAAGAAGGGACAGCTTATAGCGCAGATTGACCCTGCAATATTTGAGGCTCAGGTTGAGCAGGCAAGGGCAAATCTGCTTTCCGCCAAGGCAAATCTGGAGAAGGCCGATGCCTCTTTTATTGATGCAAAGAGGACCATGGAGAGGAATAAAGCGCTTTTCTCAAAGGATCTCATTGCCAGAAGCGAGGTTGACACAGCAGAGACAAATTATGAAACGTCAAAAGCTCAGATAAATGCGTCAAAGGCTCAGGTTGCGCAGTCAGAGGCATCATTAAAGGTTGCGGAGACCAATCTCAGATATACAAGAATTATTTCGCCTGTTAACGGCATCGTTGTTTCAAGGAATGTGGATGTCGGGCAGACCGTTGCCGCAAGTTTCCAGACACCGACTCTTTTCACTATTGCGCAGGACCTCACAAAAATGCAGATAGATACGAATGTGGCTGAGGCTGACATAGGCAAGGTAAAGCAAGGGCAGGACGTTGAGTTCAATGTTGACGCTTATACCGGTGTTATTTTTAAAGGTAAGGTATCGCAGGTCAGGAATGCTCCTATAAACGTACAGAATGTTGTTACGTATGATGCGGTAATTCTGGTCGGCAATCCGGAACTTAAACTAAAGCCCGGCATGACGGCAAATGTTTCTATAATTATATCGGCAAAGAAAGACATCCTCAGGATACCTAATGCTGCATTGAGATTCACAATGCCTGATAAGGATAAAGACAAAAACAAAAAGGCTCAACAAAAAGGGCCGGGGCAAAAAGGCGCAAGCGTCTGGATACTTGAAAATGGAAAACCGAAACGTCTGCCTGTATCTACGAGTGTGAGTGACGGAAGTTATACCGAACTAATCTCAGGCGAAATAAGAGCAGGCCAGGAAGTGATAGTAGAATCCTTGGCAAAGGCAAAACAAAAGTCAGGGACTACTCCGAGGATGTTCTGATATGCCGCTCATTGATGTGCAGCAGATCACCAAGGTCTATCAGCTTGGCGATGTTTCGGTCAAGGCGCTCTGCGCAGTTTCGTTCAGCATTGAAAATGGAGAATTCATAGCGATAATGGGGCCTTCGGGTTCCGGTAAATCTACTTTTATGAATATTCTTGGATGCCTTGACAAGCCTACAAGCGGCAGGTATCTTCTTGAAGGCACCGATGTCGGCAGTCTCGGAAGGGATGAACTTGCCGCCATAAGAAACAAAAAAATAGGTTTTGTTTTTCAGGGATTCAATCTTCTTTCAAGGACGTCCGCTCTTGAGAATGTTGAGCTTCCCATGCTTTATAACGGAGTCACAGCAAAAGAAAGAAGACAGAAGGCAATATCTGCCCTTAAAAGCGTCGGCCTGGAGGGAAGGGAGCATCATTTCCCCAATCAACTTTCCGGAGGCCAGCAGCAGAGGGTAGCTGTTGCGAGGGCGCTTGTTAATAATGCGCCTATAATACTTGCAGACGAGCCGACAGGCAATCTTGACACAAAGACAAGCGCTGAGATAATGCAGCTTTTCACAAAGCTGAACGCTGAATCAAATATCACAATAATACTCATAACACACGAGCCTGATATAGCGGAATACAGCAGGCGGATAATAAAATTCCGCGACGGCTGTATTGTGACTGATGAGGCAAACTCGTAAGAGCGGATAAGACCATGATTAATATACCTTCAACTTTCAAAATATCATTCAGGGCATTAAGGGTGAACAAGATGCGTTCAGCCCTTACAATGCTTGGCATTGTTATCGGAGTCGGCGCTGTGATTGCGATGCTTGCCGTAGGCAAAGGCGCAAGCCAGAAAATAGCAGACCAGATAGCAAGCATAGGAAGCAACCTTCTTATAATACTGCCCGGCTCAACTACGACAGGAGGGGTGAGAATGGGCGCAGGCACCCAGCCCACACTGACTATGGGTGATACAGAGGCTATTCTCAGGGAGTGCCCTGCAGTTGCTAATGTTGCGCCTGACCATGGCGGAGTTGCGCAGGTTGTTTACGGTAACCAGAACTGGTCAACAGGCATAAAGGGCACGACACCGAACTTTTTGAATGTAAGGGAATGGCAGCTTGCTTCGGGCAGAGTGTTTACAGAGCAGGAGGTCAAGAGCGGAGCAAAGGTATGTTTACTGGGGCGGACTGTTGTGGACAACCTTTTTGGCAATATCGATCCGATAGGCCAGGTTGTGCGGATAAAGAAGGTTCCGTTTACTGTAATCGGTGCGCTTGCGCCTAAAGGGCAGTCTCTTACAGGGCAGGATCAGGACGATACCATATTGGTCCCTATCACAGCGGTCCAGAGACAGCTCTTTGGAACTCCTTTTCCGGGTATGGTCAGAATAATTCATGTTAAGGCAAAGAGTACTGAAGACCTTGCCGTTGCCGAAAAACAGATAAATGAATTGCTCAGGCAGAGGCACCGCATAGGGCCGAAGCAGGAAAACGATTTTACCGTCAGGAATCTTACGCAGATAATGCAGACACAGGAACAATCCTCAAAGGTAATGGCACTGTTGCTTGGCGCCATTGCATCGGTTTCTCTTCTCGTAGGAGGAATCGGGATTATGAACATCATGCTGGTCTCGGTTACAGAAAGGACAAGGGAGATAGGGATAAGGATGGCTGTGGGCGCAAGGACATGGGATATAAGGCTTCAGTTTATTATTGAGGCGCTCACACTGTCATTAATAGGAGGCATTATAGGGATTATTCTTGGCGTAGGGGGCTCCAAGATGCTCTCTGCTTTTGCGGAGTGGCCCACAATCATATCTCCGTTTTATGTTGTGCTTGCGTTCTGTTTTTCAGGATTAGTCGGAATATTTTTTGGTTTTTATCCTGCATACAAGGCTTCTCTGCTTGACCCCATAGATGCGTTAAGATACGAGTAGAAGATCCTGCAGAAAATTATTTATTTTTGCCTGAAATTCCCGTTATAATAATAAAGACAGTAAACAGTGTTAGGGGTTAGTGTTTCTATACCGTCACTATTCACTGTCACTATTCACAGCCACCGTGGAGGAAGAATGATTATAACAAAGAAGCGGGATTTAAAAGATCTGATGGAAAACGTAAAAAACTACAGGAGTTTTTTCCTGCTCGGATGCTCTGAGTGCGCAACACTGTGCGGAACCGGAGGGGAACCTGAGCTTAAGGCTATGAAAGAAGCGCTTGAGGCAGAAGGAAAGGCCGTGGCAGGAACTTTTGTCGCAAAGACAGGCTGTCAGGTGCTCGGCACAAAAGTGGAGTTAAAGCCGTTCAAAGAGGCGATGGATAAGACAGACTGCATTATTGTCATGTCATGCGGCGCAGGCACGCAGACTGCGGTAGATTTATATGAGGACAAAGCTGTTTTCCCTGCGAATGACAGCCTTTTCCTCGGGAATATGACAAGGCTTCAGTTCTTTGATGAGAGGTGTTCATTGTGCGGAAAATGTATTCTTGACAAAACAGGCGGTATATGTCCAATTACAGCATGTCCGAAGGGACTCTTGAACGGGCCATGCGGTGGATGCAAGGACGGCTATTGTGAAATAAGCCCTGACATTAAATGCGCATGGGTAAGGATATACGAGAGGATGAAGAAGCTTGACAAGCTTCAGGAATTCTGTGAGGTCACAATAGAGGCAAAAGACTGGTCAGCATCGCAGAAGCCAAGGGCGCTTACAGCGAGGGAGGAGAAAAAGAAATGAGCTTTAAAGATATATTGAATTCAGGAAAATTCGTTGTAACGGCAGAGGTAGGCCCGCCCAAAGGCACTGACATCAAAGAGATGCTCCACCACATGGAGATTTTAAAGGGCAAGGTGGATGCTGTTAATGTAACTGACAACCAGTCCGCTGTTATGCGTATATGTTCAATGGCTGTATCCAGGACTGCGATGGAACATGGGCTTGAGCCGATATTCCAGATGACTTGCCGCGACAGGAACAGGATAGGGCTTCAATCAGACCTCCTTGGCGCAAGCATTCTCGGCATAAAGAATGTGCTCTGCATGACAGGAGACCATGTCTCTGCAGGAGACCATAAAGGCGCAAAGCCAGTTTATGACGTTGAATCAGTCCAGCTTCTTAAGATTGTTGACGGCTTGAATAACGGAAAGGATATGTCAGGCAATGAGCTCAAGGGTTCAACTGATTTCTTTCAGGGCGCTGTTGTGACGCCTGAAGCAAACCCGATTGAACCGCAATTGATAAAGTTCGAAAAGAAAATACGGGCAGGCGCAAAGTTTTTCCAGACACAGGCGATATACGATATTGAGAAGTTTAAAGATTTTATGAAACACGCAAGAAAATTCCCCGTGAAAATTCTTGCGGGTTTTGTTGTCCTGAAATCTGCGGGCATGGCGAACTTCCTTAATAACAATGTTCCCGGAATCAGGGTTCCGCAAGTGTTGATTGATGAACTTAAGGCGGCAGGCAAAGAAAAAGCGCTTGACACAGGCATGAACATCACGGCAAGGCATATAAAACAGTTGAAGGAAGAAAAGATATGCGATGGCGTTCATATAATGGCAATCGGCATGGAAGACAAAGTGCCTGAGATAATGGAGAGGGCAGGGCTGCCTTAGTTTTTATTAAGAAAAACTAAAGTTTCTAATGTCTGGCAAGTCCGGTTTTCCTTGCCGTCTCCGCAACCGCATGCGCGACTGAGGATACAACCTTTCTGTCAAATCCGCTGGGGATGATGTAGTCTTCGTGCAGTTCGTCGTCCTTTATTACCTGGGCGATTGCCTCTGCAGCTGCAAACTTAATCTCTTCATTAACACCCTTTGCCCTCACGTCAAGCAGTCCCCTGAATATTCCCGGAAAACTCAGCATGTTGTTTATCTGATTCGGATAATCAGACCTCCCCGTTGCAAGAACACGCGCTATCGGAAATGCATCCTCAGGCGCTATCTCTGGTTCGGGATTTGCCAGAGCAAATACAATAGGATTTTTTGACATTTTCTTAATGTCGTCAACGGTTATGATGTTTGGCGCTGAAAGGCCGATGAAAACATCGGCTCCTTCCATCGCATCTGATAAGCTTCCTTTTATTTTTCTTGGATTGGTTATTCTTGCAAGCGCCTTCTTGAAGACATCCATGTCATGCTTTCTTCCCGTATAGACCGTGCCGTGCTTGTCGCAGACTGTTATGTCCTTTATGCCGTAAGCTGAAAGTATTTTTGCGGTTGCAGAACCCGCGGCGCCGGCGCCGGCAACTACTATACTGAACTTTCTTATATTTTTTTTCAGCAGCCTTGATACATTTATAAGCGCTGCAAGCACAACAACAGCAGTGCCGTGCTGGTCATCATGAATCACAGGGATATCAAGTTCTCTCCTCAGCCTCTCCTCAACCTCAAAGCATCTTGGCGCTGATATGTCCTCAAGATTTATTCCGCCAAACGGGATAGAAATGTTTTTTACCGTATTTACAATCTCATTGATATCTTTGGTTTTTAAAGCAATCGGAAATGCATCAATGCCCGCAAATTCCTTGAATATCATGGACTTGCCTTCCATGACAGGCATTGCAGCTTCAGGCCCTATGTTGCCGAGGCCGAGCACTGCAGTGCCATCGGTCACCACTGCGACAGAATTGCCCTTTATCGTATAACGGAATAAATGCTCTTTGTTTTCGTGAATGTCCATGCATACCCTTGCAACTCCAGGAGTGTATACTTGTGAAAGGTCATTACTGTCTCTTATGGGAACCTTGTTGCATATCTCAATCTTGCCTCCTTCGTGCACAGAAAATGTCCTGTCCATGACCCTCAGGACCCTTACGCCCTCGATGCTTTTTATAGAGGTTACAATAGCCTTTTCGTGTTTTTCGTCGCGGGCATTGACAGTGATGTCACGGATAATCTTTCCTTTTTCAACTCGTACGATATCAATTGAGCCGAGGTCGCCTCCCGCATAACTTAAGGCTGTCGCAAGCTTTGCGAACATTCCAACCTTGTTGTCTATTTCAACTCGGATGGTTATGCTGTAGCTCGGGCTTGGGATGTGCGCCATAATCGTTCTCCTTTGAATATAGGTTTGTAATCTCAATTATCTCATACGCCGCTGGTTTTTTGAATAAATTAGTGATGCTGATGTGTCTTTTACCCTTTGAAAGCTTTCTTATAACGCAGACAACCATTCTTTACAGACAGATTTGGCGGTCCCAACGGGATTCGAACCCGTGTTTTAGCCTTGAGAGGGCCACGTCCTAGACCGGGCTAGACGATGGGACCAATGGCTGGGGAGAGAGGATTCGAACCCCTATAAACAGCTCCAGAGGCTGCCGTCCTGCCGTTGGACGACTCCCCAAAACAAGTAATCAGCAATCAGTATTCAGCAGGCAGCAATAAGAAACTTAATACCGACTAAGTATATAAAATAATTGATATTGCCTGAACAAGTCAACTTGACTTTGCTGAAGGTTGCAAAACATTCGCCATATATGGAAAATGTATATGCTATGAAAAAATCAGCATTTATCGCAATAGTCTTTTTTGTGACGGCTGCCGCTGTTTTTGCTCAGCCGAAGACTGATGTAAATATGAGGGCAAGCAAACAGGACGGAGTTCTTCGCCTTGTATTTGAGTCTGAAGAAGCATTCCTGAAGAAGGCAAATGCCGCTGTATCAGGCCTGCAGCTGAATGTTGAGTTCCCCTCAGCTTTTAACATCGCTTCCAGAAAAGGTATCAATCTGGATACTTCCGTAAAGGAAAGAATCTTGACCGTTAATCTTAAAGAGCCTTTTGATATAAAGATTATGAGGCTTTCTTCTCCTGCGAGGTTTGTGATAGACATAGTGCCAAAGGCAGCGGCAGATATAAAACCGCAGTCGGAATCAGAAATTGTGCCTGCGCAGAAAATCTATGTTATTGATCCGGGGCATGGAGGATATGATTTCGGCATTGCAGGCGATGATATTAAAGAAAAAGATATTGTTCTTTCTATTGCGAGGGAGATTGAAAATTTGTTTGCAAAGAAGGGCAAGAAGGTTTTTCTTACGAGGAAGAGCGACCAGTTTATGTCTATCAAAGACAGGGCAGTGTTCACAAGCCAGAAATTTGCTGAAATATTTGTAAGCATCCATGTTTCATCAGGAGAGGGCTTTGCTTTATACGTTTCAAAAATCAGCGATGCAGGTTATGACCCTGTCGCGGCTTTGTACTCGTTAAGCTTGAGGCAGCAGAGATATTTGCAGAAAAGCAGGGCGCTTGGCGATGGCATATCAAAGGCAGTAAAAGAGGAATTTAATCTTAATGTCATACGAAGAGAGATGCCCCTGCCGGTACTTAATTCTGCGGCAGCGCCTGCTGTCTTAATAGAAATTCCGTCATTTAAGGTTATGAATTATGACCAGAAGACCCGCGCAAAGCTTGCGGAGGCAATCATAAAAGGATTTTCTTATTATGGCCAGTAAAAAATATTTGTGGATACCGGCCTTCCTCCTGCTTTTTGCGGCGGGCATGACAGGAGGCTATTTTTATTTCTCAAAAAAGTTTCCTTCGCCCCCCGATCGGATCGGGGACAAAGAGACTGAAGAAAAAATTGGCAGTATGATAGAAGAGATGTTCACTCTCAGAATCTACTATCCTGCAGGCGGAAGATTGCAGATGGAGGAGAGAAAGGCGCAGAGGAAGACGCCGCAGATGACCGTTGCAGAGGCGGTGATAAGCGAATTTTTTAAAGGCCCTGTTAACGTAAGCGTTTCGGAAATACCAAAAGATGCGAGGCTTATAGGTTTATACAAAGGTGATGACGGCATGCTCTATGTTGACCTGTCGGATGAATTCAGGAGAAACTTCGGCGGCGATGCGGCGGCAGAGTTTCTGCTGTTGAGAGGGTTATATGAGAGCCTTATGTCTAATGTGTATGATATAACCGATGTGAAGATATTGATTGAGGGGAGAGAGATGGAAAGCCTCGGAGGGCATTTATATCTTTCTTATCCGTTAAAGGATATGGTTTCTTCCGCCTCGGCGAGATTCCCCGATCAACTCGGGGCCGCTGGGGAGATGCCGGGGCCGACAGGAGAAAAGGAGAATAAATTTAATTTCCGATGAATGAGATAAATAACAACAGTCCTATAGGTGTTTTTGATTCCGGAGTGGGCGGGCTTACTGCCCTCAAGGAGATATTCAGGTTATTGCCGGATGAAAACACAATATATCTCGGAGATACGGCAAGGGTGCCTTACGGCATAAGGTCACCCGAAACCGTAACAAGGTATTCTTTTGAGAATGTGCGGTTTCTCGCGTCAAAGGGCATAAAACTTCTTGTTGTTGCGTGCAATACCGCATCCTCTGTCAGTCTTGAAGCAATAAGGAAAAGCGTGCCAGTTCCGGTTATCGGCGTTATAGAGCCGGGCGCGAGCGAGGCGGTAAAGAGCACAAGGAATAAAAAAATCGGCGTAATAGGAACAGAGGCGACCATCAGAAGCAGCGCATATAAGAAGGCAATAGAAGCGATTGACGGCAGTGTGCAGGTATTCGGATTTTCATGCCCTCTCTTTGTCCCGCTGGTTGAGGAAGGGTGGACAGAAGGAGAAATCGCAGTGATGGTTGCGGAAAAATACTTAAGAAAGGTGAAAGAGAAGGGGGTGGATACGCTTGTTTTAGGGTGTACGCATTATCCCCTGCTCAAAAAGGTTATTGCAGAGGTTATGGGCCCTGATATAGGGCTTATTGATTCTGCTGTTGAGACAGCCAAGAGAACAGCGGGGACATTAAAAAAAGACGGCATGGAGAGAAAGCTGAAGGAAAAACCATTAAGGGAATTCTATGTCACCGATTCTCCTGAGCGCTTTGTAAATGTAGGAGAAAGATTTCTTCAGCAGAAGATAGAACGGATAGAAAAGATAGAATTATAAATCTGGAGGATAGATGAGGATTGACAACAGGGCAAACACAGAACTGAGAAAATTGAAAATCACAAGGGGATTTGTAGGGACAGCGGACGGCTCTGTGCTTATTGAGATGGGAAACACAAGGGTTATCTGCACGGCATCAATTGAAGAAAAAGTCCCCCAGTTCATGAAGGATCAGAAAAAAGGATGGGTTACCGCAGAGTATTCAATGTTGCCGAAGTCGTCTCATACAAGGGTAGTGCGCGAGTCAAGCACGGGAAGGGTTGGCGGAAGGACGCACGAGATACAGAGGCTTATAGGAAGGGCGTTAAGGTCAGTTGTGGACCTTGGCATACTCGGTGAAAGGACAGTATGGATAGACTGCGATGTAATAGAGGCAGACGGCAGCACAAGAACAGTGAGCATAACAGGCGCATTTATCTGCCTTGCGGATGCGCTCAGAAATGCCCTTAAAACAGGGATACTGGAAAGGATGCCGTTAAAAGATTATCTTGCGGCTGTCAGCGTAGGCATTGTGAACGGACAGCCTGTTCTTGACCTGAGTTATGCCGAGGATTCCATGGCAGAGGTTGATATGAATGTCGTTATGACAGGCAGCGGGAATTTTGTTGAGGTGCAGGGCACGGCAGAGGGGATTCCGTTTTCAAGAAAGGCCCACGACAGGCTTATAGATTTGGCGGGAGACGGGATTAAGAAGCTGGTGGAAGTTCAGAAAAGTATTGTTAAAATTGATGATGTGCTTAGCTTTTAGATAATGTGGTAAAATATCAGGAATATATTCAAGGAGGAAGATTTGAACAAGTATAGAAATGTCTTTGTCTGGATGCTGATGATAGTGATGACAATTCTCCTCTTTAATCTCCTGAATGCGCCGAAGAAGGTTGAAGAGGAGATGATATTCTCCGAATTCATGGCAAAGCTTGACGCAGGGAGCGTTGAAGAGGTTGTTATAACTGAAAACTATGTAACAGGACGTTTGAGAGACGGGAAAAAGTTTAAAACATACCTGGCCGCATACCCTGACCTTGTGAAGGATTTGAAGGCAAAAGGAGTGAAGATTACCGCAAAGCCGCCTGAACAGAATCCGTGGTATGTGAATTTCTTTTTCTCATGGGGGCCTATAATATTTCTTGTGCTCATATGGATATTCTTTATGCGGCAGATGCAGACCGGAGGGAATAAGGCATTGTCTTTCGGAAAAAGCAAGGCAAAGCTCATGTCTGATAAGGCTGTAAAAATAAACTTTTCCGATGTGGCGGGGATAGAAGAGGCAAAAGAAGAAGTTCAGGAGATAATAGATTTTCTAAAGTCGCCCCAGAAATTTTCAAAACTCGGAGGCAAAATACCCAAGGGCGTGCTTCTTGTGGGCGCTCCCGGCACGGGGAAGACCCTGCTTGCAAAGGCAATTGCCGGAGAAGCCGGAGTCCCGTTTTTTTCAATATCAGGCTCTGACTTTGTTGAGATGTTTGTCGGAGTCGGCGCATCACGGGTGCGGGATTTATTTGA